>OFCW01000004.1_pt1 | contig 132683 bp, 124 predicted proteins | sample 1520951 | NCBI WGS metagenome assembly OFCW01 (sample SAMEA4349680, study PRJEB24078) | microbial mat metagenome | biome: Terrestrial Biome; feature: Habitat; material: Microbial Mat | place: India | collected 2012-06-12 | depth 10 m | reverse complement strand
ACCGCGACCCCGCAAAGCACGCCTCGTTTGGCGCGGCGCTGGCCAACGCCCGCGTGTGGATCTGCGCGCTGATCTACTTCTGCGTCGTCAGCGGCAACGCCACCATCGCCTTCTGGACGCCGTCGATCATCAAGGAGCTTGGCGTGCAGGGAAATTTGCAGATCGGCCTGATCGCGGCCATTCCGTTCATCGCCGGCACGATTGCGATGGTCTGGAACGGCGCGCATTCCGACCGTACCGGCGAGCGCCGCATGCACTGTGCCATCGCCGCTCTCATCGCCAGCGCCGGCCTCGTCGCCACCGGCGCGCTGCTCGGCACTCCGCTGCTGGCGCTGCTGGCCCTGACCGTCGCCGCCATCGGTATCCTCGCCGCGTTCCCGGTGTTCTGGTCGATCCCCGCTGTCTTCCTCGCCGGCACCGCAGCCGCAGGCGGCATCGCCCTCATCAACTCCATCGGCAACCTCGCCGGCTTCGTCGCGCCGTACATGATCGGCTGGCTGAAGACCAGCACCGGCCACCTCTCCGCCGGCCTCTACTTCGTAGCCGCGCTGGAGCTGGGCGCCGCCGTCCTGGTCATCCTGGGCACGCGCAAACACTAAGCCCCAACAGCAAACAGACCATCGTCGCGCCAACCCCCGCGCCGCGATGGTTTGGCCGTTGACGTTCCTGCCCTAGATGGCGCCTTGAATTTCTGTCGCAGGCAGGGGAAGGAGGCAAACTCGCTGCGCCCAGATAGGCCTCCTTCCCCTCCCTGCAACAGAAATTCAAGGAGTGGGGCGCCATCTCGGGCACGCCTTTCTTTGCTTACCTTTCTTTGGCAAGACAAAGAAAGTAAGTCGGCCCCGGCAGGGGACGAAACAAGCGATGCACCATCAACAACAAAACCCCGCAAGCGGGGTCCCAAACCCCACCGCGCGTTACGGTCTTCAACTGGCCACCTTGTAACCCATCCGGAACCCACCCCAGTGGCGGCCCCTGACGTAAATCGGTGCCGACACATCCTTCATCATCACGAACGTCCCGTTCCCCATATCCCGCCGATAGGTCTGCAGCAAGAACGCCTCGGTATTGCGCGCAGCCCCCAGCCCCGTGCGGTCAGTAAAGAGCCGCCGGTTGCGGCTGTTCGCAGCATTCCATGCCGGATCACTGCCCTGCGGCTGCGAGAACTTCAGGTTGTGCGTGGGCAGATAGCCGTTGTTGTCCACCGCGGCACAGAACACCACCCGCGGGTCCAGCGCGAGCAGCGGCTCCTGCACCGCAGGCAGTGCGCGATCGGTCAACGCGGTAAAGCGCGTCAGGTACTGCGGCGGGTCGGTATTCGGCACCGGCTGATACGCGCGGTCGAACAGGTCGGCCTCGCTGATATCGCCACGCGCCAGCGCCGATTCAAACAGCACACCGATCTTGCGCGCTGCCGCCTGCACGGCCTCGATGAAGGGCGTGTCGGCGCTCTTGACGCCGGTCGACGCCGTCAGCCGGATCAGCGTTTCCGAAGCGCCCAGCAGACCGGCCAGCTGCTGCTGCGCGCTGTCGATGTTGTGGCTCGACTGCTTGACGCCCTCGGCCATGGCGTCCACCTCGTGCGCGAGTGACGCGCATTCCGCCTCGATGGCGGCGGTGGACTCGGCAATGCTGGTGGCTTCGGCGTCAAAGCGTGCGATGGCCTCGCCGGCCACGCCGATCACCGCGCCGATGGCCTGCGTGCCCGCGTCCACGCGCTGCGCGCGCGACACGTTGGCGCTGCTGTCGCCGATGAGCTTGTCGGTCTGGCCGGACAGATCGGCCAGCGTGGTCTCGATACGCCGCGTGGCGTCGGCCGTCTGTCCTGCCAGCTGCTTGACGGCACCGGCCACCACCGCGAAGCTGCGGCCCGATTCTCCGGCGCGCGCCGCCTCGATGGCGGCGTTGATGGCGAGCAGGTTCGTCTGCTTGGCAATCTGCGAGATCTGTTCTGCAGCCTGGGCCACCTGCGTGAGCGCCTCGCGCAGGGCGGCAACCTGCTGCTCCATGCTGGCCACGCCGACGGCCAGTTCACGGATGTCCCGCAGCGACGCATCGACCGTGGCCCGCGAGCCGCTCACCTCCTCGCTGGCGTGCGAGGCCACTTCACGCGCGTGGCGCGCTGCCACGGCGATGTCGTGGTTGCCGCGCATGGTGGCATCGGCAGCGGCGCGCAGCTGGTCGAACACGTCGGCCTGGCGGCGCAGGCGCGCAGCCACGTCCTCCACATTGCCGGACACCTCGCAGATGCCGATGCCGACGCGGCCGGCTTCTTCGGCAATGCGGGCCACCAGATCAGGAGAGGCATTCGGGCCGCGGCCCCAGGCGAATGGCTTCACTTGCGTTGGTCTCCGGTTGTTGTTGTGTCGGCCCCACGATGGCGCGGGGCAACCCTCTACGGGGGTTATCGGCGCCGGCGGGCGCCCACTTGAGTGACGCTACCTGCCCGGGCTTACGCAGGCATTACGCGAGTGCCGCGCGGCCCCGGCGCAGCCGCGCCTCGTAGGCCTCGGCCGTCATGGGCGGCCCGAACAGGAAGCCCTGCAGCTTGTCGCAGCCGGCGGCCTGCAGGAATTCCGCCTGCTCCAGCGTCTCGACGCCCTCGGCGGTGACGCTCATGTCGAGCGACGCGGCCATCGCCACCACCGCGCGCGAGATCACGACCGAATCGCGATGGCGCGGAATGCCCGAGACGAACGACCGGTCCACCTTGAGGTTGTCGATCGGAAAGCGCTGCAGGTACGACAGCGAGGAGTAGCCCGTGCCGAAATCGTCGATGGAAATGCGCACGCCCAGCGCCGTCAGGGCATCGAGCATCGGCATCACGGCGGCGGTGTCGCGCATGAGCAATCCCTCGGTGATCTCCATCTCGAGCGCGCTGGCGGGCAGGCCGGCCTCGTCCAGGCAACGCGCGATGGTCGGCACCAGCCCCTCCCCGAACTGGCGCGGCGAGAGGTTCACCGCCACGAAGAACTCCGGCATGCAGGTGGCGCGCCAGTGCGCAGCCTGGCGGCATGCCTGTGCCAGCGTCCACGCGCCGATGTCGTTGATGAGCCCGGCGTCTTCGGCCACGGGAATGAACTCCGCGGGCGACACCTCGCCGAGTTCCGCACTGTGCCAGCGCAGCAGCACCTCGGCGCCGACGATGTCCATCGCTGTGGCGTCGACGATCGGCTGAAAGCGCAGCGAGAGCTCGCCCGCACCGAGCGCGCGGCGCAGGTGGTGCTCGAGCTGGAAGCGCCGCTGTGCACGCTGCGACAGGCGCGCGGTGTACACGCGGTGCTGGTTGCGCCCGTTCTGCTTGGCGTTGTACATGGCGGCATCGGCGCTGCGCAGCAGCGTGGCGGCATCGGCGCCGTGCTCGGGGTACAGCGCAATGCCGATCGACGCGCCAAGGTAGTACTCGATGCCGCCGGTGGAAAACGGCTGCGCGATCGCGCGGACGATGCGCCTGGCCAGCCGCTCGGCCTCGCCGAGCGAGCGCACGTCGTCGAGCAGCACGACGAATTCATCGCCGCCGAGGCGGGCCAGCGTATCGCTCTCGCGCACGCAGCCCGACAGCCGTTGCGCGACGATGCGCAGCAGGTGGTCTCCGGCCTCATGGCCGGCCGTGTCGTTGACCTTCTTGAAGCCGTCCAGGTCGAGAAACAGCACGGCCACCTGGCGGTGCTCGGACGCGGCCCGGTCCATCACGGCCTGCATGCGCTGTGAGAAGAACGCGCGGTTGTACAGGCCGGTGAGCGCATCGCGCTGCGCCAGGAACGTCAGCTGCTGCTGCGCGGCGCGCGCGGGCCCGATGTCGTTGAACGAGATGAGCACGGCCGATGGAGCCTCGTCGCCGGGGCGGATGATCGGCAGCACGTTTTCGTGCACCCATACGATCTCGCCGTCCACGAGTTCGAGACCGATGGTCAGACCCAGCAGCGGACGTCCGGTGTTGAGCACCACGCGCGTGGGGCGCTCGTCAAACGGGATCTCGGTGCCGTCTTCGCGCAGCGAACGCCGCATCAGCGCGAGATGGCTGGTGCCCACCGGTGAGACGGGGCCCGCGCGCAGGATGCGCCGCGCGCTCGGGTTGCACGCGAGGATGGTGCCGTCGGCCGCCTGCACGACGATGCCCTCGGTCAGGTTGTCGACGGCCAGGCGGTAGCGCTCTTCGCTCTCCTGCAGCTCGCGCGCGATATGCGCCTTCTGAATCGCCACGCCGACGATGTCGGTGATGGCGTCGAGCAGGCCCATCGCATCGGCCGTCGGCGCGCGCGGCGTGTCGTAATAGATGCCCATCGCGCCGATCATCTGCGCGTTGTCGCCGCGGATGGGCGTGGACCAGCACGCGCGCAAGCCGAGCGGGACCACCAGCTCGCGGTAGTCGTCCCACAGTGGATCGGCGAGGATGTCCTCCACCACCACGCGCCGGTTGAGGTACATGGCGGTGCCGCAGGAGCCGTGCGCGGGGCCGATCGCCAAGCCCACGAGCCCCTGCGAGAGCACGGACGGCAGCGACGGCGCGACGGCTTGCGTAACGTGCTCGCCGTCGCTGCACAGCAGCACGGAACACATGGCGCCGTCGCCAAGCAGCCCTTCCACCAGCCGGCATACCTCGGCGAGCAGGTCAGGCAGCGGAACATTGCGCGAGCTCAGTTCGAGCACGGTTTTCTCGCACCGCAGCAGTTCCTTGGCGCGCGCGGTTTCCGCGGCCAGGGCGCGGTAGTTGGCTTCCGATTCGCGCAGCGCCTGTTCGGCCTGCTTGCGCTGCGTGATGTCGCGCGCCACGACCTGGATGGCGGTGCGCCAGCCAAGCTGCACCGGGGCGGAGAGCACCTCCACCTCCACCGGCGTGCCATCGCAGCGCAGCAGCGTCTGCTCCACCGGCGGCAGACCCGCGCCGTGTTCCACCATCCAGACGCGCCGCTGGCGGGCCAGTTGCACCGAGTTATCGTGGACGAATTCATCGAGCTCGCGGCCGACGATATCCCGCGCGCTCTGCCCACCCAACAGCCGAACGCCCGCCTCGTTGATGAAAACGATGATGTCGTCCGCCACGATGTACAGCGCATCCGGCATTTGCCGGACGAGTGCCTCGTAACGATCGTCAGCGAGCGGCAGCGGCCTGGGGGCGTCCGGGACGGTCGCATCCTGTCCGGGACGGTCAGGCCGCTCGGTGGAAGTGGCGTCCATATGGCCTGGGCTGTTTTCTGAGATATCGACCAAGGCAGCCGGAAAGTTAAGGCGTTCGGATGGGGCTCCCCACTACAGAGTGGGACAAACGACCGAGGCGCCGACAGCCGGCACGCCGGTTGCGGCACAATGCCGGCACCACACCGAACAAGTGCGCACACCGAAGTGGGCCCTATGCAATCGTTTTCGTCCTCTGTCGGCCACGTGGCCGGCCTCGTTTCGCGCCGCACCCTCCTCGCCGACGGCCTGGCGGACGCGGCCGTGCAATTCCGCGACGGGCGGATCGTCGCATGTGACGCCCAGCCGACGCGCGGCATGATCGACTGCGGCGACCTGCTGGTGCTGCCCGGCATCGTCGACGTGCATGGGGACGCCTTCGAACGCGCCGTCATGCCGCGCCCCGGCGTGGCCTTCCCGTACGAAACGGCCCTGGCCGACGTCGACGGCCAACTACTGGCCAACGGCATCACCACCGAGTTCCACGGCGTCACGTATTCGTGGGAAGGCGGCTTGCGCGGCCGCAGCTATGCGCTGCGCATGCTCGATACGCTCGACGCCATGCGCCCGCACCTCGGCGCGCAGCACCTGATGCACCTGCGCTTCGAGCTGCACCATGCCGACGGCGTGGCCGACGCACTGGTCTGGATGGAGGCCGGGCGCGTGCATTTCCTGTCGTTCAACGACCACCTGCCCGTCATGCGCAACAAGCTGGGCGACGCGCGCAAGCTCGGGCAGTACGCCGACCGCGCCGAATGCGACGTCGACACGTTCCTTGTCCGGTTCCATGCAGCGGCGGCCAACGCCGGCAAGGTGGACACGGTGACCGCCACGCTGGCCCGGGCCGCCCGCGAGCGCGGCATCCGCATGGCCTCGCATGACGAGCCCGACGTGGCCACGCGCGACGCGTTCCACGCGCACGGATGCACCGTCACCGAATTTCCGCTGACCGAGGCCGTCGCCCGCGCCGCGCGCGCACACGGGGGCCACATCGTGTTCGGGGCGCCCAACGTGGTGCGCGGCGGCAGCCACAACGGCGCGCCGGATGCCACGGCCATGGTGGCTGCGGGGCTGGGCACCGTGCTGGCCTCGGATTACTACTACCCAGCGCTCCTGGCCGCGCCCTTCAAGCTGGCAGAGCGTGGCGTGGCAAGCCTGCCGCAGGCGTGGAAGCTCGTGGCCGCGCATCCCGCCGAAGCGGCAGGGCTGGCCGACCGCGGGACGCTCGCCACAGGCATGCGCGCCGATGCCATCGTCGTGGACGACCGCCGCCCCGGCCTGCCGCGCGTGGTGGCCGCCGTGGTGGGCGGCCGTCTGCGCCACGCCGCGGGGCATCTGCCGCTGATCGGCTGAACGCGATGCAAGCGCTGCCGCCCCTGCCCACGGCCTGGCGCTACGCACTCTATCTGCTGCCGCCCGAACCCTGGTACACGCTCGGCACCCGGTGGCTTGGCCGCTGCGCGCGCAGCAATACCGTCATCGAAGCACACCTGCGCGAGCCCTTGGCCCGCGACGCCGGCATCGACCTCGCCACGCTCGACCGCTGGACAGACGCGCCGCGCCAGTACGGCCTGCACGCGACGTTCAAGCCGCCCTTCCGCCTCGCCGCCGAGCACACCGTGGATGAGCTCGACGCGGCGCTGCGCCGGTTTGCCGCGCAGCAGCAGCCCTTCACGATTGCACCCACGCTGCACACGTTGCGCGGCTTCCTGGCGTGGCGCCTGCGCCATGGCGATCCGGCCCGTGACGCCCTGCATGCCCTCGCAGACGCCTGCGTGCGAGAGTTCGACGCGTTCCGGGCCCCACCCCCGCCCGCAGAACTGGCACGCCGCCGCCGTGTGGGCCTGTCGGCGGCGCAGGAACGCCACCTGCAGCGCTGGGGGTATCCGTACGTCTTCGATACGTTCACGTTCCACATCACGCTGACCGGCCAGCTGGGCCACGCCGAACAGCTTGCGTGCTATCGCGCCCTGGAAGCCACGCCGGTGGTGCTGCCGGCGGCCATGCCGGTCGACCACATCGCCGTGTTCACGCAGCCCGAGGCGGGCGCGCCTTTTACCGTGGCGCGCGTTTATCGGTTCGATGGCAGCGTCGAGTCGTTCGGGCCTGAGCAGGAAGCGGCATGACGCTCCACGACATGGCGCTCCGCATGGCCGCCGCACTGCTGGTGGGTGCGCTGCTGGGGGCCAACCGTAGCCTGCATGGCAAGTCGGCGGGCGTGCGCACGCTTGGGCTGGTGTCATTGGGCGCGGCCCTGGCGGTGGCGTTTTCCGCCAACGGGTTCGGCCCGGACGGCGTGACGCGCACCGTCCAGGGCGTGATGGCCGGCGTGGGCTTCCTGGGCGCCGGCGTCATCATCCACCACCCGCACAACGAACGCGTGCAAGGGCTGACCACCGCTGCCTCCATCTGGCTTGCCGCCATGCTGGGCGCGGCATGCGGCGGCGGGCAATACGCGCTGGTGGCAATCAGCTTCGTGCTGGCGCTGGCGCTGCTGGTGCTCGGCGGGCCCATCGAGCGCCGGATCCAGCGGCCACCGCGCGGCGGCCCGCGCTAGCGCTGGAGATCGACCACATCGATGGTCTGCGTCTGGCCGTGCTGCTCGACCTCCTGCCGCATCACCACGCCGGCTTCGGGGCAGTACCAGTCGGTGAGATGCGCGACGGTCGGTTCCGGCTCGATGGTTTCGTTGCCGAGCCGCAGCACGCCCAGCCTGGCGGTGCGGGTGTAGCGGATCGGCCGGCATTGCAGGATGCCGACCACCGTGTTCATCGGCTGCGCCGGCCCGACCTGGCGCTCCGACACTTCCACCCTGGCGTGCGCGGCGCGCATGCGGCCCACGGAAATGCCCAGCCGCGGCGATACCACGTCGAAATCGAAGCTCGACTCGTACGTATCGCCGGGCAGCATCTCGGCCTCGGGTGCAAGCCCGGCGCCGTAGAGGAACATGCCCGAGATGGCGGTGCTCACCGTGCCCACGAGGTCGGCGTGCTCGCTTTGCGCAAAGACGTGCCCGTTGATGCTGACCACGCGGGTGACGACGCCCGCTTCGTCCACGAGCAGTTGGTGATCCTGTACCGTCTCGACCGGCCGCCCGCCAAGCGCCACGAGCCCCGACTTGGCATAGATGTGCAGGCCGATCTCGCAGCCATCCTGGATGTCGTGGTTGACGTCGTGCAGCGTGAACTCGACGATCATCGGCGTCTTGCCGTTGCCGTCCAGGCGCAGCCGGGTGCCATCGTGCACCCACGGCGCCGTGCACAGACCGGCGGCCTGCACGGGCAGCGCGACACACGCGAGGACCGCCGCCGCCCACAAAGAAAAACGCCGATGCATCGGGTGATGCATCAGCGTCTTCATGCACGTCGAGGACACCGGCTTACTTCTTCGCGCCGTCGGTGTACGGGTCGGTGGCCTTGGCACCCTGGCTGTACGGGTCGAACTTGTCGCCCGCCTTGGCACCCTGGGTGTACGTATCGTACTTGCCCTTTTCAACGTTGGCCGGCTGTGCGCCCGGGTTCAGCGCGCTGGCCGTGCTGTCGTTCTTGTTAGCGCCCTGGCTGTATGGGTCGAACTTGTCGCCCGCCTTGGCGCCTTGGGTGTAGGGATCGAACTTGTCGCCAGCCTTGGCGCCCTGGGTGTAGGGGTCGAACTTCTTGTCGGTCTGCGCGTGGGCCATGCTTCCGATGGCTGCCACGACAGCAGCCGCTGCCACGAGGGTGAGACGTTTGTACGGCATCTGAAGCTCCTTTCCTATGGGTCGTTTGGGCTGATCACGTGGTGCAGCCTCGTTTTGAACGTACCCCGATGCCACCTCACGGCCAGACCATGGCGGCGGCGCCGGGAAACCCCCTCTCCTCGTCGTAAGCTATGGCAAGCGCCCAGGAAAGTCAACGAACAGGAATCGCCTGTTTCTTGGGCCGATGCACACCGTTTAACGATGTTCCGGCCGGCGGATCGCATGGGGGCCGGCCGCGGCAATCAGCGCCATGGTCAGCGCCACGACCGACAGGCCCCAGCGCAGGTCCAAGCGGTGCGCGATCAACCCGATGATGACCGGGCCGACCAGCAGGCCGACATAGGCAAAACGCGCCACGGCGGCAATGCCCTCGGCCGCCGGCACACCCGGCAGGCGCGATGCGGTGATGAAGAAGATCGGCACCATGTTGGCCGCACCCACGCCCATCAGCCCGAACCCCGCCAGCACTGCCGCCGGCGCCGGCCACAGCAGCGCCAGCAGGATACCCGCCGTGGCCAGCACACCGCTGGCACGGAGCACGCGCATGTTGCCCCAGTGGCCGCGGGCGACATCCCCGCCGAACCGTGCAAGCGCCATGCCGCCCGAGAACGCTGCATAACCCGCGCTGGCAATGGCCTCGGGGGATTGCGCAATCTCGCGCATGTACACGGTCGTCCAGTCGTACATGGCGCCTTCGCCCACCAGCCCGAAGAAGGCCAGCAGGCCGAGCACGAACAGCGTGCGCCCCGTGGTGGGATGGGCCGGCTCGCCTTCGGCATGCACGTGATCGGGCAGCATGAACGGCCCCGCGCACAGCGCCGTGGCCATGGTGACGAGCGCCATGCCGCCGCAATGCACCGCCGGCGGCACACCAAGCTCGAGCAGCACGCCGCCTGCCGCCGCACCCGCCATGCCGCCCAGGCTGAACATGCCGTGCAGAGACGAAATGATCGGCTTATGGTGGTTGGCCTCGACCGTAGCCGCCTGCGCGTTCATGGCCACGTCGAAACCCGCGTTGGTGATGCCGAACAGCAGCAGCACAGCCAGCAGCGTCGGGTAGGTCGGCATCAGCATGATGAGCGCCGTCATGACACCGAAGGCCACGCCCGCCTGCACGCTGGCGCGGCGCGTGCCGATGCGCGCGGCCCAACTGCCCGCGAACTTCATCGCCACGATGGCGCCTGCCGCCACCATGAACATCGCCAGCGACAGCGACGCCTCGGACAACCCGAAGCGCGCCTTGACCGTGGGAATGTGGATCCCCCACGTCGCAAACGTTGCACCGTTGACGAAAAAGAGAGCCATCGTCGCCGCGCGGGCCGACAGGGGGAGCCGGCGTGGCGAGACGACGCCGGCGCGTTGCACAAGTTCGGAAGACATGGAAGCGGCTGGAAGACATACGCGCGGCGCCAACCCGTTGCGCCGCCAAGCCGTCATGCTACCGCGCGCCGCCCAAGAGCGTATGACGGCCGGCCGGGCGGCGCCCGCGTCACGAAGGTGACCGATGCGCGGGTATGCCGCTTGCGTCACCGCCCGTGCACCCCCGCATCCTGGAGACCCGCCATGCCTCGCGTGATCTGGAAAGGCGCCGTGAGCTTCGGCCTCGTCCACATTCCCGTCGCGCTGTATCCGGCCACCCGCAGCGACGATCTCGACTTCGACTGGCTCGACCGCCGCACCATGGACCGCGTCGGCTACAAGCGCATCAACAAGGCCACCGGCAAGGAAGTGCCGCGCGAGCAGATCGTGCGCGGCTTCGCCTACGAGAAGGATCGCTACGTCCTCCTCACCGACGACGACATCCGCGCCGCCAACCCGGTGTCCACGCAAACCGTCGACCTGCTGGCCTTTGTGGACGCGACCGAGATCCCGTTCCTCTATCTCGACACGCCATACTTCCTGGCGCCCGACCGGCGCGGCGAAAAGGTGTACGCGCTGCTGCGCGAGGCCATGGTGCGTTCGCAGAAGGTCGGGGTGGCCAACGTCGTGCTGCACACCAAGCAGCACCTGGCCGCGCTGATCCCGCTCGGGCCTGTGCTCGTGCTGCACACGCTGCGCTGGTCCACCGAGGTGCGCGACTGGTCGGAACTCGACCTGCCGGCCGAAGGCGCCAAGGCCGCCAAGCTCACGGCCAAGGAGATCGAGATGGCCGAAAAGCTCATCGAAGACATGAGCGACACCTGGGATCCGACGCAGTACCACGACACGTTCCGCGACGACATCCTCGCGCTGGTCGACCGCAAGGTGCGCGAGGGCCGCACCGAATCGGTCGAGCCGATGGAGGCCGAGCACGCACCGGCTGCCACCAACGTGATCGACCTGACCGACCTGCTGCGCCAGAGCCTCGCGCGGCGCGGCAAGGGCAAGGCCGCTTCCGAAGCCGAGGAAGACGAGGCGCCGCCGCGCAAGCGTGCGCCGCGCAAGGCCGCCGCCAAGACGGCACGCAAGACCGCCGCGCGCAAGCGCGCATGAACGACCGGAGCCGACGCCATGCCACGCCATCTCGCCGACTACCGCCGCAAACGCGATTTCACCCTCACGCAGGAGCCCTCCGGCGCGCGCCGCAAGGCCGACGAACAACGCAGACGCGGCGACGACGGCGCGCTGCACTTCGTCATCCAGAAGCACGACGCGCGGCGGCTGCATTACGACTTCCGCCTCGAACTCGACGGCACGCTCAAGAGCTGGGCCGTACCGAAGGGCCCGAGCCTCGACCCGCACGACAAGCGCCTCGCGGTGCATGTCGAAGACCATCCGCTCGACTACGCCGACTTTGAAGGGCACATCCCCGAAGGCCAGTACGGCGGCGGCGACGTGATCGTGTGGGACCGCGGCACGTGGCGCCCGCACGGCGATCCGCGCAAGGCCTATCGCGAGGGCAAGCTCAAGTTCGAACTGGACGGTGAAAAGCTGCACGGCGCGTGGGCGCTGGTGCGCACGCATCTGCGCGCCACCGGCCGGCAGCCGAAGGAGCAGTGGCTGCTGATCAAGGAACATGACGACCACGTGCGCGCCGCGGCCGACTACGACATCACGCGCGCGTTGCCCGGCAGCGTCATCAGCGGCAGGCATGTCGGCGAAGAGGCGCCGCAGGCGCGTGCCGCCAGGACGCCCGCCACCGGAGCCCCTGCCGATACCGCGGTGCGGCCGCCCGCCGGCGCCGTGCCGGCCGCGCTGCCGAAGACGCTGGAGCCGCAGCTGGCCACGCTGGTCGATGCGCCGCCCGCGCACGGCGAATGGGACTACGAGGTCAAGTTCGACGGCTACCGCATCCTCGCGCGCATCGACGGCGAGAGCATCCGCCTGTTCAGCCGCAACGGACGCGACTGGACGGCTAAGCTGCCGCGCCAGGTGCGCACTCTGCCCGCGCTGGGCCTGCGCGAGGCATGGCTCGATGGCGAGGTCGTGGTGATGGGCGAGCGCGGCGTGCCCGACTTCCAGTCGCTGCAGAACGCGTTCGAAACGTCGCACGCCGAGCACATCGCGTATTACCTCTTCGACCTGCCGTTCTGCAACGGCATGGACCTGCGCAACGTGCCCCTGCGCGAGCGGCGCGCGCTGCTGCAGCGCATCCTGGACGCGGCGCCGGGTGACCTGGACCGCGAGGCCGTGCTGTTCTCCGGCGCCTTCAACGCGCCGCCGGAAGACCTGCTCGCCTCGGCATGCAGCATGTCGCTTGAAGGCGTGATCGGCAAGCGCGCCGATGCGGCGTATCGCTCGGGCCGCAGCCCTGCATGGATCAAGCTCAAGTGCGGGCGGCGGCAGGAGTTCGTGATCGGCGGCTACAGCGCGCCCAAGGGCAGCCGCAGCGGCTTCGGCGCACTGCTGCTCGGCGTGTACGACAACGCGGGCAAGCTCCAGTACGCGGGCCGCGTGGGCAGCGGCTTCAACGAGACGAGCCTGCGCGCGCTCCATCACGAACTCACCAGCCTGGCGACCGACACGCCCCCGTTTGTGAACCCACCCACCGGCTCCGACGCACGCGACGTGCAATGGGTCAGGCCCGAGCGCGTGGCCGAGGTCGCCTTTGCCGAATGGACGCGCGAGGGCATCGTGCGGCAGGCCGTCTTCCAGGGCCTGCGTGACGACAAGCCGCCTCGCAGCATCGTTCGCGAAACCGCCAGAGCGCCCCGTGCAGGCGGCCGCAAGGAGAAACCCGCCGTGAGCACCGCCCAGACGCGCCCCGCCGAACGCAAGATCCGCGCGGGCGCGGAGCGCATCGCGGGCGTCGACGTGACGCACCCGGACCGCGTCATCGAAAAGGCCAGCGGCACCACCAAGGCCGATCTGGCGCGCTACTACGCGAGCGTCGCCGACTGGATGCTGCCGCACTTGCGCAACCGGCCCACGTCGCTCGTGCGCGCGCCCGACGGCATCGAAGGCGAACGCTTCTTCCAGAAGCATTCGGCGGCGCTCAAGCTGCAGGGCATCACGCAGCTCGATGCGTCGCTGGACCCGGGGCACCCCTCGTTGCTGGCGATCAACTGCGCGGAGGCGCTGGTCGGCGCGGTGCAGATGGGCACGGTGGAGCTGCACACCTGGAACGCACTCGCCGATCGCATCGAACAGCCGGACCGCATCGTCTTCGACATCGACCCGGACCCCGCCCTACCGTTTGCACGCGTCATCGAGGCCACGCAGCTGACGCTGGCGATGCTCGACGAACTCGGGCTGAAGGGCTTCCTGAAGACCAGCGGCGGCCATGGCATGCACGTGGTGGTGCCGCTCACGCGCCGGGAGTCGGCCGGCTGGGAAGCGCTGAAAGGCTTTGCGCAGGCCGCGGTCCAGCACATGGCCGCGACCTTTCCGGACCGCTTCGTCGCCAAGATGGGGCCGCGGAACCGCGTGGGGAAGATCTTCATCGATTACCTGCGCAACAACCGTGGGGCGAGCACGGTCGCGGCGTATTCCGTGCGCGCACGCACGGGGCTGCCGGTGTCGGTGCCGATCCGGCATGACGAACTGCAGACGCTGCAGTCTTCTGCGCAGTGGACGCTGCGTACGCTGCCCGACCGCCTGGCCAAGCTCAAGGACGACCCTTGGGCCGATTACGCCGGCACGCGCCAGTCCGTCACGTCGGAGATGCGCAAGCGCATCGGCCTCAAGGCCTGAGCGAGGTGGGCCCACCGTCACAGCTGGGCGGTTGTGCGCGAATTGGCCGGTGAAGGGCCCCGTGCTTGTCGGCCGAAGTGTCGGGCTGCTGCGTTAACATGCCTGCGTCTGCACTTGGCACACGTGTCTTGCGCTCCCCAACCCGCCCCCCCCGATGGCCCGAATTCGTCCGACCCGCTTGCTGTTCCTGTCGCGCCGTGTGCTCGCCTGCGCGATGCTCGTTACCGTGGCCGCCGCGCCGCTGGCCCACGCGAAGAAACCGAAACCGCACGGCGCGCATGCTGCGCCGCGGCCCACCGCGACCCAGGTACGCCAAGCTGCGCACAACCCGGCCGGGCTTCCCGCCAACGTTGCCTTGGCGTTTGCGCGCGCCCACATCCCCCTCGATGCGGTGAGCGTGTTCGTTATCCGCACCGGCAGCGACACACCCATCCTGCAATGGAATGCCGACACCGGCATGAATCCGGCGTCGACCATGAAGCTGCTCACCACCTTTGCGGGGCTGGATCTGCTCGGACCGAACTTCCGCTGGAAGACGTCCGCGTACGCCGACAGCGCCCCCGTCAACGGCACGCTCAATGGCAATCTGTACCTGCGCGGACAGGGCGACCCGAAGCTGATTCCGGAAGAGCTCATCAAGCTGGTGACCGATATACGCCGCGCCGGCGTGGACGAGCTGGCCGGCAACATCGTGCTCGATCGCACGTACTTCGAGAACGGCCTGTCCGAAGCCCCGCCGCTCGACGGCGACAGTGCGCGCGCCTACAACGTCGCGCCCGATGCGCTGCTGTATTCGTTCAAGACGCTGACGTTCACGCTCACGCCGGCGGGCGATGACGGGTCGGGCGCACACACCGTGAACATCGACGTGTCGCCGCCGCTGGCGCAACTGCAGATCGACAACCGGCTGCGCGCCACGCGCGGCGGCTGCGGCGACTGGAAGACCCTGTCCGGCGCCAGCATCAGCACGCAGCCCGATGGCCATGTGCTCGCGAGCTTCGACGGCCGCTATGCCGCCGCGTGCGGGGAGCGCGTCTACAACCTCGCGGCGCTCACGCATGCCGATTTCATCTGGGGCGGTTTCCTGGCGCTGTGGCAGCAGGCCGGCGGCACGACGCGCTTCACCCCCGGCCTGCGCGAAGGCAAGGTACCGCGCCAGGCCGTGCTGCTGGCCACGCACTACGGCCCCACGCTGGCCGAAGTGGTGCACGACATCGACAAGTATTCGAACAACGTGATGGCGCGCCAGCTCTTCCTCACCATCGGCGCGGAGATCGGCCGCAAGCCCGCATCGGTGCGGCAGTCGACCGAAGTCATCCAGCGCTGGCTCGCGCGGCAGAACCTGACGATGCCCGAACTCGTGATCGAGAACGGATCGGGCCTGTCGCGCATCGAGCGCATCAGCGCGCGCAACATGGGCCGCCTGCTGCAACAGGCCGATGCCAATCCGAACGGCGGCATCCTGCGCGATGCCCTGCCGGTGGTGGGCGTCGACGGCACCATGCGCAACCGCCTCGCGCGCGCGGGGGTGGCTGGCAATGCCGAGATCAAGACCGGTACGCTCAATGACGTGCGCGCCATCGCGGGCTACGTGGAAGGCGAAGGCGGCCAGCGCTTCGTGGTGGTCAGCATGATCAACCACCCGAACGCCGGCGCCGGCCAGGCCGCGCACGATGCCCTGCTGCAATGGATCTACCAAGGCGCACAACGATGACGACACACGCGGCACTCCTGGGCATCACCGGCACCTCGGGCAGCGGCAAGACCACCCTGGTCGAGCAGCTGATCGCGCGCTTCGTGCAGGACGGGCGCCGCGTCGCGGCCATCAAGCACACGCATCACGGCTTCGATCTCGATTCGCCGGGCAAGGACTCGTATCGGATGCGCGATGCCGGCAGCGCCGAAGTGGTGCTCGTGGGCGGCGAGCGCCTCGTGCTGATGCGCGAATACACCCACGCGCACGAGCCGGAGCTGGCGGACGTGCTGGCGCTACTGGCGCCCGAAACCGACCTCGTCATCGTCGAAGGCTACAAGCGCAGCACCTTCCCGAAGATCGAGGTCTTCCGCCCGTCGCTCGGCCGCGCCCCGCTATGGCCCGAGATCGGCGGCGTGGTGGCCGTCGCCACCGACGCGCGCGATGCCGTGCAGCCGCCCGCGGGCGTGGCTGTGCTCGACCTGAACGATGTCGATGCGGTGTACCGCTTCGCCGCCGCGCTGGTGAAGTAGTCCACGCGGTGTTGCGCCCAACAAAAAACGCCCGCGGCAATCGCGGGCGTTTCGTTTGGCATGGGGTGTGCGCTCAGTGCACCAGGTTGTCGGCCAGCAGGCGTTGCAGCACGTTGCTGGCAATCAGGCGATGGCCGCCGGTGGTCGGGTGCACGCCATCGGCAAAGAGGTAGGTCTGGTCCGCCCCCGTCGCCACAAGCGTGCTCGACGAGCAGAACAGCGAGCTGCCTGCCGCGCTCGCCGGCATCTTGTTCGGATCGCACGCCGGCGTGCTTGTGTTGGTGAAGCCGAACATCGCGCCGTTCTGGATCACGGCAGTCAGTTGCGAGTTGAAGTCGATCACGCGTGCCGACGTGCCGGCCAGACCGTTCTGCAGCGTCGTGTTGAACACGCCCACCAGCGTATGCAACAGCGCCTGCGCCGCAGGGCCTTGACCCACACCTTGCGGCGTGAGGCTGCTGTCGGGCAAGTTGAACACGTACAGTTGCGTCGCGTTCTTGCTGATCATGTCTTTGATGTAGCCGACGAGTTCCGTGGCGGCCTGCTGCACCTGCGCCGCGGCAACGGTGGGCGTGACGGTGGTCGGGTTGGCCGCCACGGCGGCGGCCCAGTAGAAGATGTCGTTGTTGCCGCCAAAGACGAACACCACGTCGCTGTTGCCGTTGAAGGTGTTGTTGCTGGCCGCGTAGAAGTTGGCCAGCTGCTGCTTGATCGGGTACGTGAGCGCACCAGCGCCGTTGTTGTGGCCGATGCCGTTCGGGTCCGTCACGCGCGAGCCGCCCTGTGCATAGTCGAAGCAGCCGGGTTTCGGGCAGCTCTGCACCTGGTTGGCGTAGCCCATCACGGCCGGCGTGAGCGCGACGCCCATTTGCGAGGCCACGGTTTCCGCCCAGACCGGGCCAGGGTTGGTGGTGAACTTCCCGCCGCCCACAGCCTGCGCGACTGGCGTGTAGGTGCCGGCGTCGCTCAGGCTGTCGCCGAACACGACCATGCGCTGCACCCTCGCGATGTTGCTGTTGCCACCCTGATCGGATTCGCCGCCGCAAGCCGCCAGGCCCAGCGCGAGTGCCGCCGACGCGACGCCCATCCATTGACGCAACTTCATGTCTGTCTCCCGTGTGGATTTTTTTGGTCTGTGGTGCCGCGGTGCAAACCTGCGCGCGCGCTTGAAGCACGCGGAACGACACACAACGCCCAAGTGTAGCGAGGTTGCCTGGCGGAAGGCGGGACCCCGCCCCGGAAGAATTAGAGGTTGCCTTCGAACGCGGCGGCCGCGCGACGCAGGCGGTCGTTGACGGCCGCCCAGGCGGCGGTATCGGCTAGGGTTTCCACCCAGATGGCGTCGTAGCCGCCACGGTCGAGCTCGCGCAGGAGTGCGTAGAGCGCGTTGGCGTAGGCCGCAGGCGTGGCCGGCGCGGCACGCTGGTCGCAACCCTCGGGCAGCGCCACCGGCGCACCGAGCCAGACGATGCGCTTGCCGGCCGGCAGCGCGGCAAGGCGCGCGGGCACCTCGGCGGCAGAAAAGAGATACAGCGGCGTGCGCGGCGCATAGTGCGCCTTCAGCGTGCCCGACGCGCGCGGCGCGGCAGCATCCGGCAGCGCGGGCACCTCGCCCGTGACACGTTCGATGTCTTCCGGTGTGATGGCACCCGGGCGCAGCAACACGGGGCCAATGCCCTGGTCCAGCCGCGAGAGGTCGATGATGGTCGACTCGATCCCGACGTCGACGCCGTCGCCTTCGAGCACGAACACCGCATCGCCGAATTCATCGCGCACATGCTGTGCGGTGGTGGGGCTCACCTGGCCGAACTTGTTGGCCGACGGCGCGGCAATGCCGCCGCGTCCGCGTTTGAAGCGCGAGAGCAGCGCCTGCGCCACCGGATGCGAAGGACAACGCAGCCCGATGCTGTCCTGCCCCCCTGCCACGGCGGCCGGGATGTGCGGCGCGCGCTTGAGAATCAGCGTGAGCGGCCCGGGCCAGAACGCTTCGATCAACTGCAGCGCAATGCCGGGCACTTCGTCCGCCCAGTACGAGATGTCTGCGCCGTCCACCACGTGAACGATCACCGGGTGGTTGGAGGGCCGCCCCTTGGCGGCGTAGATCTTCGCGATCGCCTGCGGGTTTTCCGCATCGGCGCCGAGGCCGTAGACGGTCTCGGTCGGGAAAGCAACCAGTTCGCCGGCCTCCAGCCTGCGCGCGGCCTCGTCGAGGCGTTCGCGCGGGGGCATGACGATGGGCGCGGTCGGCCTGTGCATGGCGATGCTCCTGCTCACTCCGCCCGCAGGCCCAGCACATGCGCGGCGTGGCGGAACGCCTCGTCCACCACCTCGGGCGACGTGCCGACGCAGTTCACGTGGCCCATCTTGCGGCCGGGGCGCGCATCGGCCTTGCCGTACAGATGCACCTTCGTGCCGCTGTGGCGCATGACTTCGTGCCAGGCCGGCGTGCGCTCCAGACCGTATTCGAACCACACGTCGCCCAGCACGTTCAGCATGCGGCCTGGCGAATGCTGGCGCGTGCTGCCCAGCGGCAGCCGTGCCATGGCGCGCACCTGCTGCTCGAACTGGCTCGTCTCGCACACGTCCATGGTGATGTGGCCCGAGTTGTGCGGTCGCGGCGCCATTTCATTGGCGACCAGCGAGCCGTCCTGCAGCACGAAGAACTCCACGCACAGCACCCCGACGTAGCCCATCTCTTCGGCGATCATGGCGGCAGCCGCACGGGTGCGCGTGGCAATGTCGTCGGAGACGCTGCGCGACGGCATGATGGTCGAGAACAGAATGCCGTCACGGTGTTCGTTCTCGGCCAGCGGCCACGTGGCGGTGGTGCCGTCGGCGGCGCGGGCAGCCAGCACCGACACCTCGTACGCCAGCGGCAGCCTCTTCTCGAGCACGCACGGCACGTGCTGCATGGCACCCCACGCTGCGCGCAGCTCTTCGACGGTGGAGACACGTGCCTGGCCCTTGCCGTCATAGCCCATGCGGGCGATCTTCAGGATGCCGGGCAGCAGATCAGCGGGCAGCTGGTCGATATCGGCATCGTGCTGGATCACCCAGCTCGGTGCCGGCTGGATGCCCGTGCGCGCGGCGCACAGCGCGAAGAATTTCTTCTCGGCGATGCGGTTCTGCGCGATCGACACGCAGTTGGCGCGCGGAGCAACGAAGGCGCCCAGCTGCTCCAGGCGGTCCAGGGCCTGTGCCGGCACATTCTCGAATTCGGTCGTGACGGCCGGGCACAGCGCGGCCATTTCGGCCAGCGCCGCCTCGTCGGTGTAGCCGGCGCACAGGTGGCGCTCGGCAATGGTGCCGGCGGGGCTGTTCGGGTCCGGGTCGAGCACGCAGACCTTGTAGCCCATCGCCTGTGCGGCATGCGTGAACATGCGGCCGAGCTGGCCGCCGCCTAGCATGCCCAGCCAGGCATCGGGCAGGATCGCGTTGGGAACGTTCAGCGCGCGGGATTCCGGCGTGTGGGCTTGCGCCAGGCGCGGGTTCAGGTCGTCGGCCATGAATCGGGTCGTGGTTGGCTTAAGCACCGTGCACCGGCAGCGTCATGCCGCGCGCCACTTCGGTCTGCTGCGCGCGGAAGGCTTCGAGCTTGTCGGCCAGCGCCGGGTCGGTGGTGGCAATGGTCGCGATGGCGGCAAGCGCTGCGTTGGCCGCGCCCGCTTCGCCAATGGCGAACGTCGACACCGGGATGCCCTTGGGCATCTGCACGATGGAGAGCAGCGAATCTTCGCCGCGCAAATACTTGGACGGCACCGGCACGCCGAACACCGGCACGATGGTTTTGGCGGCGATCATGCCGGGCAGGTGCGCCGCCCCGCCGGCACCGGCAATGATGGCGCGCAACCCCCGGTCGCGTGCGGCTTCGGCGTAGCGGAACATCTCGTCCGGCATGCGGTGCGCCGAGACGACCTGCGCCTCGAACGGAATGCCGAACTGGGTGAGCATGTCGACGGCGTGGCGCATCACGTCCCAGTCGGAACTGGAGCCCATCACCACGCCAACGAGCGGAGCAGATTGCTGTGCGGTCATCGTCATGGCTCCAGGATCAGCGCAGCGACTGCCCGGTCAGGCGGGTCAGCGCTTCGCGGTATTTGTCAGCGGTTTTTTCGATCACGTCGGCAGGCAGCTGCGGCGCCGGCGCGGTCTTCGGCCACGGCTTGCCGTCAATGCGCACGGCTTCGAGCCAGTCGCGCACGAACTGCTTGTCGAACGACGGCGGGTTGGTGCCCACCTGGTACGAATCGGCCGGCCAGAAGCGCGACGAATCGGCGGTGAGCGCCTCGTCCATCAGCGTGAGCGTGCCGTTCTCGTCGAGGCCGAACTCGAACTTCGTGTCGGCGATGATGATGCCGCGCGTGGCGGCAAAGTCGGCCGCCTCCTTGTACAGGCGGATGCTCACGTCGCGGATCTGCGCGGCCAGTTCCTTGCCGATGCGGCGCTCGACTTCGTCGAAGGCGATGTTCTCGTCGTGCTCGCCCACGGCGGCCTTGGCGGCGGGGGTGAAGATGGGCTCGGGCAGCTTCTGCGCATTCTGCAGGCCGGCCGGCAGCTGGACGCCGCAGACGGCGCCCGTGGCCTGGTAGTCCTTCCAGCCGCTGCCCGCCAGGTAGCCGCGCACCACGGCTTCCACCAGGATCGGCTTCAGGCGCTTGACCACGATGGCGCGGCCGCGCACCTGGTCGACTTCATTCGGGGCGACCACGGTTTCCGGCGCAATGCCCGTTTCGTGCGTCGGCACGATGTGGCGCAGCCTGTTGAACCAGAAATCCGACATCTGCGCAAGCACGCGGCCCTTGTCCGGAATCGGCTGGCCGAGAATCACATCAAACGCCGACAGACGGTCGGTAGTGATCATCAGCAGCTTGTCGCCGCCGACGGCGTAGTTCTCGCGCACCTTGCCGCGGCCGAGCAACGGCAGGCTGGTGATCGACGATTCGTAAAGGGCGGAGGCGGCTGTGGGGTTGTCAGATGCGGCGGACACGGCGGAACCCAGTGGAAGGTCAAAAAACGTGGAAGGCCGACATTATACGTGTGGGCCCCATGCAAAACGGCTGGCGCACTGCCAGCCGTTTCACTTTGACGCGGCGCGCGTGCTTATTGCACCACTTGCGCCAGTTCGCCGTTCTGGTACTTCTGCGCCATCACGGACAGGCTGACCGGCTTGATCTTGCCGGCCTGGCCTTCGCAGCCGAACTGGATGTAGCGCGCCTTGCAGACCTGCTTGGCGGCTTCGCGCGCGGGCTTGAGCCATTCGCGGGCGTCGAACTTGTCCGGGTTTTCGGCCAGGAACTTGCGCACCGCGCCCGTCATGGCCAGGCGGATGTCGGTGTCGATGTTGATCTTGCGCACGCCGTACTTGATGGCTTCCTGGATCTCTTCGACCGGCACGCCGTACGTTTCCTTCATCTTGCCACCGTACTGGTTGATGATGGCCAGCAGCTCCTGCGGCACGCTCGACGAGCCGTGCATCACGAGGTGGGTGTTCGGGATGCGCGCGTGGATTTCCTTCACGCGGCTGATCGCCAGGATGTCGCCCGTGGGCTTGCGCGAGAACTTGTACGCGCCGTGGCTGGTGCCGATGGCGATGGCCAGCGCGTCGAGCTGCGTCGCCTTGACGAACTGCGCCGCTTCTTCCGGATCGGTCAGCAGCGCCGAATGGTCGAGCTTGCCTTCCGCGCCGATGCCGTCTTCCTCGCCGGCCATGCCGGTTTCCAGAGAGCCCAGGCAGCCGAGTTCGCCTTCCACGGTCACGCCGACCTTGTGCGCCATCTCGACGACCTTGCGCGTCACCTCGACGTTGTAGTTGAAATCGGCCGGGGTCTTGCCGTCTTCGCGCAGCGAGCCGTCCATCATGACCGAGCCAAAGCCCAGGTCGATGGCGCCCTGGCAGATCGCGGGGCTCTGGCCGTGGTCCTGGTGCATGACCAGCGGGATTTCCGGGTAAGCCTCGACAGCCGCCTGGATCAGGTGCTTGATGAACGATTCGCCGGCGTATTTGCGGGCGCCCGCGCTGGCCTGCAGGATCACCGGCGCGCCGGTTTCCTTGGCCGCTTCCATCACGGCCTGGACCTGTTCCAGGTTGTTCACGTTGAACGCCGGCAGGCCGTAGCCGTTTTCAGCGGCGTGGTCGAGCAGTTGGCGCATCGAGACGAGTGGCATGGTTTTCTCCTATGGGTCGATCTGTATTCGGTCTCAGGAACGCATCTTGTTTGCGTAGCAAGCAGCGTTCCGTGGTGTGCGTCAGTGCATGCCGACGCGGACAATCTTGAGCGTGTTCGTGCCCCCCGCCTGCCCCATCGGCTCGCCGACGGTCAGGACGATGAAGTCGCCGCGCTGCACGACGCCACGCGCGACCAGCAGTTCTTCGGCCTGGTGCAGCGCTTCGTCGCGGTCCATGCTGCTGGCCAGCGGCAGCGACTGCACGTTGCGGTACAGGGCCATCTTGCGCTGCGATGCCACGTTTGGCGTCATCGCATAAATGGGAATGTTGATGCCGTGACGGCTCATCCAGAGCGCCGTGGCGCCGGAATCGGTCAGCGCCGCAATCGCCTTGACCTGCAGGTGGTGCGCCGTGAACAGCGCGCCCATGGCGATCGACTGGTCGATGCGGGTGAAGGTCTGGTCGAGGAAGTCGGCGTCCAGATGCACCGGCTGCGACTTTTCCGCTTCCACGCAGATGGCAGCCATGGCCTCGATCGTCTCGACCGGATAGCGGCCGGCAGCGGTTTCGGCCGACAGCATCACGGCATCCGTGCCGTCGAGCACCGCGTTGGCAACGTCGGACACCTCGGCGCGCGTTGGCACCGGGTTGACGATCATCGATTCCATCATCTGCGTGGCGGTGATCGTCAGCTTGTTGGCTTCGCGCGCCAGCTTGATCATGCGCTTCTGCAGCGCCGGCACGGCCGCGTTGCCCACCTCCACGGCTAGGTCGCCGCGCGCGACCATGATGCCGTCGGACGCGGCCAGGATCTCCTCGAGCACGCCGGGGCGGATGGCCTCGGCACGCTCGATCTTGGCGATCATGCGGGTCTTGTGGTTGTGCGGCGCGCCGGCCACGGCGGCCAGCTGGCGCGCCATCTCCATGTCGGTGGCGTTCTTCGGGAAGCTGACCGCGACGTAATCGGCGCCCAGCGCCATCGCGGTCTTGATGTCTTCCATGTCCTTGGCCGTCAGCGCCGGCGCCGACAGGCCGCCGCCCTGGCGGTTGATGCCCTTGTTGTTGGAGAGATCGCCGCCCACCTTGACGATGGTTTCGATCTCTTCGCCCACCACGCGCTCGACCTGCAGCACGATCAGGCCGTCGTTGAGCAGCAGCAGGTCGCCGGGGCCGACGTCGCGGGGCAGTTCCTTGTAGTCGAGGCCGACGCGCTCCTGGTTGCCGAGTTCGCAACGCGCATCGAGCGTGAAGCGATCGCCGGGGTTGAGCGTGATCTTGCCGTTCTCGAACTTGCCGACGCGGATCTTCGGGCCCTGCAGGTCGGCCATGATGGCCACTTCGCGGCCCACCGAGCGCGCCGCCTCACGCACCAGCTCGGCGCGTGCCACGTGGTCTTGCGCGGTGCCGTGCGAAAAGTTGAGCCGCACCACGTCCACACCGCCCGCGATCATCCGCGTGAGGATTTCCAGCGTGTTGGATGACGGGCCGAGGGTGGCGACGATCTTGGTGGCGCGGGTCATGGGCGGCGGTGTCTCGTTGGTGGGATGGGCGAAGGAAGCGAGGGGCCCTCAGGCCTGCGCGGTCTGGCTTCGGGCACGCTGCTCCAGGATCTCCACGGCCGGCAGCGTCTTGCCTTCCAGGAACTCCAGGAATGCGCCGCCGCCGGTGGAGATGTAGCCCACCTTATCGGCGATGTTGTACTTGGCGATGGCCGCCAGCGTGTCGCCACCACCCGCGATCGAGAAGCCCGACGAGGCAGCAATGGCCTCGGCCAGCACCTTGGTGCCGTTGCCGAACTGGTCGAACTCGAACACGCCGACCGGACCGTTCCACACGATCGTGCCGGCGGACTTCAGCTGCTCGGCGAGCCGCGCGGCCGTCTTCGGCCCGATGTCGAGGATCATGTCGTCGTCCGCCACATCCTTCACGTCCTTGACGGTGGCGGCTGCCGTGGCACTGAATTCCTTCGCGCAGACCACATCGACCGGGATGGGCACCGACGCGCCGCGTGCGGCCATCAGGTCGATGATGGCCTTGGCATCGCCCACCAGGTCCGGCTCGGCGAGCGACTTGCCGATCTTCAGGCCCGCCGCGAGCATGAACGTGTTGGCGATGCCGCCGCCGACGATCAGGTTGTCCACCTTGTCGGCCAGCGACTTGAGAATCGTGAGCTTGGTCGAGACCTTGGAGCCCGCGACGATGGCCACCAGCGGGCGGGCCGGCTGGCCCAGCGCCTTGCCCAGCGCGTCGAGCTCAGCCGCCAGCAGCGGGCCGGCGCAGGCGATGGGGGCAAACTTGGCAATACCGTGGGTGGTGGCTTCCGCGCGGTGGGCGGTGCCGAATGCATCGTTGACGTAGAGATCGCACAGCTTGGCCATCTTCTGGGCCAGTTCGTCGCTGTTCTTCTTCTCGCCCTTGTTGACGCGGCAGTTTTCCAGCAACACGACCTGGCCGGGCGCGACATCCACGCCGTCGACCCAGTTCTGGACGAGCTTCACGTCACGGCCGAGCAACTCGGACAGGCGCTTGGCGACCGGTGCCAGCGAGTCTTCCGGCTTGAATTCGCCCTCGGTCGGGCGGCCCAGGTGCGAGGTCACCATCACGGCGGCGCCGGCGCCCAGGGCCGCCTGGATGGCCGGCACGGAGGCGCGGATGCGGGTGTCTTCGGTGATGTTGCCGGCATCGTCTTGCGGCACATTCAGGTCGGCGCGGATGAACACGCGCTTGCCGGCAAGCTTGCCTTCGGAGATGAGATCGGACAGACGCAGGACGTGAGGCATGGCAGCTACGGAAGAATCGCGGAAAACGGCGATTTTACCCGATGCGCCTGGTCAAAACGTGCGTTTCGCGGCGGCGTCCTGCCGGCTCCACCGTCCTGCCGAGGCCGATCGGCCGGGAGCCTGCAGGACGCTATGCCGGCAGCGGCGTGCGGCGGCGCAGCCACATCCAGCTTTCGGCGGAATACACGGCCAGGCCGATCCAGATCAGCACGTAGCCCGTCACCTTCGGCCCCGCGAAAGGCTCGTTGTACAGCCACACGCCGAGCAGCAGCTGCAGCGTTGGGCTCACGTATTGGAGCAGGCCCAGCAGCGACAGCGGAATACGCCGCGCGCCGGCGCCAAACAGCAGCAGCGGCAGCGCCGTCAGCGGGCCGGCCAGCGCCAGCAGCAGCTGGACGTGCGGCGATGCGGCCAGAAAGGCGTTCTGGTGCTGTGCCGCCAGCCAGCCGAGGTAGGCCAGCGCCAGCGGAAACAGCAGCAGCGTCTCGAGCGTCAGCCCTTCGAGCGCACCCAGTGGCGAGGTCTTGCGCAACAGGCCATAGAAGCCGAACGAAAAGGCGAGCGCCAGCGCAATCCACGGCAGCGTCCCAGCCTGCCAGGTGAGCCACGCAACGCCGGCCGCGGCCAGCGCCACCGAGATCCACTGCACCGGCCGCAGCCGCTCGCCCAGCACCAGCGCGGCCAGCATCACAACCACCAGCGGGTTGATGAAGTAGCCGAGGCTCCCCTCCAGCACGTGGTCGTGGTTGACCGCCCAGATGTACGTCAGCCAGTTGGCCGCCAGCAATGCCGTGCTGGCGGCATACCGCCCCACCACGCGGGGCTGCGCGCGCAACGCCCACAGCCACGCCCAGTGCCGTTTCACCAGCAGGATCACCACCATCACCGCCAACGACCAGATCACCCGGTGCGACAGGATCTCCACCGGCGACACCGCCTTGAGCAGCTTGAAGTACAGCGGGAACAAGCCCCACATCGTGTAGGCCAGGAAGGCGAAGATCACGCCGTTGCGGGTGGAAGCGGGCACGCTTGTGTCTCCATGAGGGTCGGTTCACGTCGGAATTGACGCGTTGATTGGGCGCAGCTTCTATCCCCAGAGCCGCAGCACGGTAAACACGCCCATGCCGACGAAGATCATGCCCAGCATGCGCCGCGTCGCCACGTAAAACACCGTGGCTGCAATGCCGGCCATCAGGCGCGGGTTGTTCCAGCTCGGATCGAAATGGCCCTGGTTCCACAGCAGGTCGGGCAGCACGATGGCGATGAGCGCGGCCGCCGGCGCAAAGCGCAGCGCGTGCTGCAGGCGCGTGGGCAGCGCCATGCGGTCGCCCACCGCCAGAAAAAGCGAGCGCGTGAAAATGGTCACCACCGTCATGCCCAGAATGACCAGCCAGATCTCCAGCGTGCTCATGCGTCCTCCCGCTCGCCGCTCGCCTGTGCGGCGCGGCGGCGCTGCCATTGCAGGCGTGCCGCGGCTTCGTCGCCCGCCAGACCGGCCGCCATCGCGCCGGTGACGGCAATCACCAGGCTCAATCGATATGGCAGCTTGAAGGCGATCAACGCCAGCACCGCGGCCACGGCCACCGCCATGAGCGTGGCACGGGAACGAATGGTCGACACCATGACAGGAATCAGTGCGAGGGTCCCGGCCAGCGCCAGGCCCCACGCATCCGGAAAGAGGCTCGCCGCGACGATGCCCAGGATGGACGACACCTGCCACACCACGAAATTCAGCAGGACCATGCCCCAGTAATAGCCTTCCTTACCGGCTTCCCGCGCGGCCGATGGATACCGCTGGGTGAACAGCACGAACGGCAGGTCGCCGTTGAACGACCCGAGCACCACGCGCCGCACAAAGGGCAGATGGCCGAAATGCTGCATCAGCCCCGCGCTGAAGATGATGAAGCGCACGTTGACGATGAACGCCGTGAGCAGCACCGTCCAGATCGGCAGCCCGGCCGCCAGCAACGGCAGTACGGCCAGCTGCGACGAGCCTGCATACACCAGCAGCGACATGCCGATCGCCTGCGGGATGGTCAGCACCGACTTGCTCATCGCCACGCCCGTCACCGCACCCCACGCAAAGACCGGCAGCGTCGAGGGCGCATAGGCCCGCACGCCGGCAATGAAACCGGCGCGCTCGTCGGCGTCGATCGCCAGCCAGCGGCGTTGCAGCGCCGCGCCCCACCGCACTAGCGCCATGATGCCCTCAAAAGCGATGAATGCATCTCTTTTTGCGCGACCGTACTGCGGGCGCAGTCAGCGCCCGAATGCACGGGAAAAGGCGGGAACGTCGGGGGCGACATGGAAGGCTCGGAGGAAACACGCGATTATACTTTTGATGTTAAGCATCTGCTTAACGCCGATGCGCAGACGCCCCCCCGCGCGTGACGATTCAGCCGTGCACCACGCAGTGCAACAATCGGCGTTGGCGGGGCCGCGCCCACCCCTTACAATTTCGCCTTTGTCGGCACTTCAAGCGTGGCTGACTCCCGTCAGACCACGCCGGCACTCCTCACTCACCATGACGACGCAAACCGCTTCCACGATCGAAATCGGCGCAGACGACCTGCCGCTGCACTGCCCGACCGCCAAGACGCCGGCCTGGAACTACCACCCGCGCGTGTTCCTCGACATCGCCGATACGGGCGAAGCCAAATGCCCGTACTGCGGCACCGTCTACAAGCTGGCTCCCGGCGTTGAACTGAAGGGCCACCATTGAGCCGTCTTCCCCTGCAGCACCTCCGGCGCGACGCGCGTCCGGCAAACCGTGTGGCGAACGGATGATGCGCAAGATTCTGGTCATCGCCCCCAACTGGATCGGCGACGCGCTGATGGCGCAGCCGCTGTTTGCGCAGTTGAAGGCGCGGCACCCGCGCGCGCAGATCCACGCCATCGCACCGAAGTGGGTGGCGCCCGTGCTCGCGCGCATGCCGGAAATCGCGCGTGTGCTACCGACCGACCTGGCGCACGGCAAGCTGCAGCTCGGCAGCCGCACGATGTTTGCGCAGCAGCTCAAGAACGAAACGTTCGACGCGGCCTACGTGCTGCCGAACTCGTTCAAGAGCGCCCTGATTCCGTGGCTGGCCGGCATTCCACTGCGCATTGGCTACAAGGGTGAATCGCGGCTGGGCGTGCTCAACGTGCGTTACCCGAATCCGCCCAAGGCCGAGCGCCCGCCCATGGTCCAGCACTACGCGGCGCTGGCCTTCAAGCCTGGCGCCAAGCTGCCCGACACGCTGCCCGATCCGAAGCTGAATGTGGATGTACAGCGCGTGGCGACCACGTCGGCCAAGTTCGGCATTCCCGGCAATGCACGGCTGATCGCCTTCTGCCCCGGCGCGGAATACGGCCCGGCCAAGCGCTGGCCCGCCGAGCACTTTGCTGAACTCGCACAGATGCTGCGCCGCTCGTTCCCGTATGCGCAGATCGTCGCGCTCGGGTCCGGCAAGGATCGCGAAACGGCCGACGCCATCGTCGAGCGCGCCCCGTTCGTGCGCAACCTCTGCGGCGAGACCTCGCTCGACGAGGCCATCGAACTGCTTGCCCGCGCCGAGGCCGCCATCTGCAACGACTCCGGCCTGATGCACGTGACCGCCGCCCTGGGGCGCCCGCAGGTTGCCGTGTTCGGCTCGAGCGACCCGCGCCACACCCCGCCGCTGTCACCGGCTGCGAGTATCATGTGGCTCCATCTGGAGTGCAGCCCGTGCTTTGCGCGTGAATGCCCGCTGGGCCATCTGCGCTGCCTGCGCGACATCGGCCCCGAGATGGTGTTTCATGAACTGCGACGGCTGCTGCAGCCGCTTTGACGCCATTGCATGCGGCCTTTCCGCACGCCTCCTTCCACGCCACCACCATGCCACGATTTGCCCGCCTGTTCGAAGCCGCCGAGGACATCCTCGAAGCCTATCGCGAAGCGCTCAAGCGCCGCGATGCCGATGGCGCGCTCAAGCTGTGGCTGGACGAAGACTCGGTGAGCTTCATCCTGCCCGACGGCCAGCGGCTGCACGGCCATGAGCAACTGCGCGGCTGCCTGGATGCGCTGGTCGAAAAGAACCCGGTGTGGATCGAGTGCCTCAGCCAGCAGGTGCATTCGTCGCTGGGCGTGTCGATCTTCGAGTCGACCGAGGCGCTGCGCTTTTCCGCCACGGCCACCGAAGCCGACCTGTACGTGCATACGACGTACGTGCTGATGCAGAACCACGAAGGCTGGCGCATCGCGCACGTGCATTCCAGCCAGGCCGCTGAAGAGCGCGTGGCGGCGTCCATCTCCAGCGTCACGCACTCCCTGCACTGAGCCGGCCGCGCGCGGTGTGGCAGCCGATTTCTTCCGATGAGTCCCCCGTCTCGCCACGCTGCTCCCCTTGAGCTGGATCTGGGCGCCCTGCTTGCGGGGCCGTTCGAGCCGCACGCGTTCCGCTCGCCGTGGTGGCTGATCGGCGGCAATGCGCAGACGATCGTGCCGGCGCGCCTGTGGCGCTTTCCGCGCATCACGTATCGGCGCGAGCGGTGGGACACGCCGGACCACGACTTCATCGACCTCGACTGGACCACGCACGGCACGGATGCCCATGCGCCGCTGGTCGTCATGTTCCACGGCCTCGAAGGCGACTCGCGCAGCCATTATGCGCGGCTGCTGATGGACGCGCTGCGTGCGCGCCGGTGGCCGGGCGTCATCCCGCATTTCCGCGGGTGCTCGGGCGAGATGAACCTCGCGCCGCGCATGTACCACTGCGGCGATGGCGCGGAGATCGCGTGGATCGTGGAGCGCCTGTATCGGACGGTTTGCCAGCCGCAGGGCCGCAAGCTGCTGGCGGTGGGCATCTCGCTGGGCGGCAATGCGCTGCTGCGCTATCTCGGCGAACACGGTGCCGATGCGCGGTGTGTGAGCGCGGCGGCGACGGTCTCTGCGCCGCTGGACATGCGCGCTGGAGGCGCGGCGCTGTCCAAGGTCTTCAACATGGTCTATACGCGCATGTTCCTGCGTACGCTCAAGGCCAAGGCGAATGCCAAGCTGGAGCAGCACCCGGGCCTGTACGACCGCGCCGCCATGATGGCTACACGCACGCTCGGCGAGTTCGATAACCTCGTCACCGCGCCATTGCACGGCTTCCGTGATGTGCTCGACTACTGGACGCGCGCGTCGTCCAAGCCCGTGCTGCGCGACGTGCGCGTGCCGACGCTGGTGCTGAACGCGCGCAACGACCCGTTCCTGCCCGGTCGCCACCTGCCCGGCCCGGCGGACGTGTCGCCGGACATCGTGCTGGACCAGCCACTGCACGGCGGCCATGTCGGCTTCCTGCTGCGCGACGGCCGCGGAGGCCACGCCGGCCGCATCGACTGGATGCCTGCACGGCTGCTGCGTTTCTTCGATGACGTGCTGGGCCGGCAGCCCCATGCGGGAGAAGCCCATGGATGAGATCGTCCGCCAAGCCATGGCCAAATGGCCCAACGTGCCGGACTGCTTCGGCTGGCTGGCGCTGGACCGGCGCGGCCAATGGCGCATGCGCAACGAGTTCGCGCAGGCCAACAAGCTGTCGGGCGACCCGATCCGCCACGCGCCGCTCATCGACTTCATCGTACGCAACTACACACACGACGAGGCCGGGCGCTGGTTCTTCCAGAACGGGCCGCAGCGCGTATTTGTGGAGCTCGACTACACGCCGTGGATCGTGCGGCTGTCCGCCGACGGCGCCGTGCCGACCTTCACGACCACCACTGCCGCCGCCTTCACGCCAACGGGCTGCTTTGCCGACGAGGGTGGCAACGTGCTGCTGTCCGGCCGTGTGGCCGGGCACGACGCAGAAGACGCCATCGCCCTGCTGCACGACCACGACCTGGAGCCGTTTTCGTCGCTCGCGCAATGGCATGGCGACGCCTGCGGCGCCGCGCTCGGCACGCTTGCCATCAACCACGCCACGTTCGACATCGAGCCGATCCACAGCGCCGACGTCGCGCGGCGCTATGGGTTCGTCCAGCATCCGGCCGGCTAGCGTGGCGCCCTACTTGGGCAGCGCCTTGTCTTCGACCTTCTCTTCCTTGTATTGCCGCTCCATCTGGTGCAGGCGCGCGTCGACCTCGGAGAGCGTGTAGAAATCGGCATCGCCCGCGTCGCGCGCCAGCTTCAGCTGCTCGACCGCAGCGCCCCAGGCACCGTCGCGCGCGTATTTCTCGGCCAGCGCCCGGTGTTGCTCGACGCGCTTGCCCTTGTCGGCATAGGCGCGGGCGAGCAGATCCCACCAGATGGACTGCGCGGTCTCTTCGCGCGTCTTGTCCTTGAGATAAGGGATGGCGTCGTCGGCGCGGCCGGCGGCCAGCAACGTCTGCGCATAGGTGATGCCCACCGCGCGTGAGAGCGGATATGCAGCCAGTGCGGCACGCGCGAGCGTCAGCGCTTCCGGCATGCGGTTGCGGGCGCGCGCGAGCTCGATGGCCGTGACATCGAGCTCGACGCTGCCCGACGTGATGCCCGGGATGTTGCCGTACAGGCGGCGCGCCTCCTGCAGCGCCTGTTCAGCGGCGTCCAGCCGACCCGCCATCTGGTTGGCGACCGCAATGCCGTACCACAGCGCCGCGCGCTTCTCCACCGGGGCATCGGGCGCCGATGACAACTGCGAGCGCATCGCGTTGCTCACGTCGATATAGCCGCTGGTGGACGTTTCTTGCAGCACGCGCGCGCGTGCCCTGGTGAACCCGAACTCCGGCCGGCGCGGCTGGCGCGGGTGCGGCAGGCCGCGCGCGCGGTCTTCCATATCGGCGATGCGCTCGCCGGTCAGCGGGTGGGTGCGCGCATAGCCGGGGATCACGCCGGTATCTGCGATGTTCGTCACGCGCTGCAGCCGGCGGAAGAAATCGGGCATGCCCTCTGGGTTGTAGCCCGCGCCGGTCAGCAGCGTAAAGCCGACGCGGTCGGCCTCGCGCTCGGCGCCGCGCGAGAATGCCAGCTGATTCGAGACCGCGGCAGCCTGCCCGCCCATCGCCACGGCCTGCGCCGCATCGCCGCTCTTGGTCGCGGCCAACCCGGCCAGCAGGATCGACGCCAGCGCGATCCACATCGACTCGCCCGACTTGTCGATGCCGCGCGCAATGTGCCGCTGCAGGACGTGGCCGATCTCGTGGCCGAGCACGGAAGCCAGTTCGGATTCGCTCTCCGTGGCCACCAGCGTGCCGGTGTTCACGCCGATGAAACCGCCAGGCAACGCAAACGCGTTGATGCCTGGGTCGCGCACGGCAAATAACTCGAAGCTCGACGCCGACGTGCTGCCCGCCACGTGCTGGCGGCGCGCGGCGTCGATCAGCTTGTAGCCGATGGCGTTGAGGTAATCGGTGATGAGCGGATCGGGCACGTAGTCCGGATCGCGCCGGATCTGGCGCATGACGCGGTCGCCCAGGCGGCGCTCCATCTCGGGCGACAACGACGCGGTGGACGGATCGCCCATGTCAGGGAGCTCGTACGTCGGCGCATCGACGACGGCGGGCTCTTTCGGCAGATACGGCGACTGCCGGCCGATCTGCACACTGCGGTTCAAATTGCTCTGGACCTGGTCAGCGGCCGCCGCTGAGCCCAGGCCCGGATTGGCCGTTGTGGCAGGCGCTGGCGCGGCCCCTTGCGCCAGGGCCTGCAGCGGCAACGGCAACGGGGCCAGCCAGATCGACAACAACACGGCAGCCGTGAGCTTGCGCGCTCGCGGACGGGACAGAAAAGGCGTCATACGGAAAGCACAGTGCGCGGAATCCGCGTGGCGAAGTCGCCAGCGGCTGGGTGCTTGCTATCATAAAACGCTTCGCATTCTGCCCCGCAAATCGGCGGTTTCCACCATGTCGCAACTCACCCACTTCGATTCCGCCGGACAAGCCCACATGGTCGACGTCGGCGACAAGGCCGTCACGCATCGCGTGGCCGTCGCCACCGGCACGATCCGCATGCTGCCCGAAACGTTCGCCCTCGTCCGCGACGGCACCGCCAAGAAAGGCGACGTGCTCGGCATTGCGCGCGTTGCGGCCATTCAGGGCTCCAAGCGGACGTCGGACTTGATCCCGCTGTGCCATCCGTTGGCACTGACGAAGGTTGCCGTCGAGTTCGAGCTCGATGAGGCCGCGCACAGCGTCCGCTGCACCGTGCGCGCGGAGACGCGTGGGCAGACCGGGGTGGAGATGGAGGCGCTGACCGCCGTGCAGGTCGGCTTGCTCACGATTTACGACATGTGCAAGGCCGTGGATCGGGGGATGGTGATTGGGGATGTGCGGCTATTGGAAAAGCATGGGGGGAAGTCGGGGGATTGGGTGGCGAACTGACACACAAAAAAAGAAGCGCCGGGTGAGCGCTCTTTTTTGTCGCGTTAGGTTTCGGTATTTTCCCTAGCCGGTACCCCAGTCTTCGATTGGCTGCACGGCTTGGTGCCTGTGCCAGCAAGGACCCACGTTATTACGTTCGGACTCGTCGTACTGTCAGGCGTGGCCGTGACCGTGCAGCTTCCCACAACGGCTGATCCGCTCATGGTGATGACGCCCGAGGCACCCAGACTTAGCGTCACATTCGGGGGCTTCGGAAGCCCTGTGTACCCCGTGTGCTCCTTTAGGAGGTCCTCGGTATCGCATGTTCCCGCAATCGTCCCGCTATTCTTCTGGGCACATTCGGCAATTGCAAGCTTCAATGGTTGAATTTGCGTATACACGTCCGCCCACCTGGAACGCGTCACGTAGTCTTGATACTGCGGGACCGCAATAGCGGCCAGAATGCCGATAATCGCCACCACAATCATGAGCTCAATCAGCGTAAAGCCCCGCTGGTGCATAGAAACGTTTTGATATTTGACTCGCATCGATACTCCATCATCAGTGAGTTTCATCTCGCACGGAGGAGATGAAGCGAGTCGAGATTAATGGAAGCCGCGCTGGTCTATTTCACTCACAACGAATTTTTACCGATGCTAAGCCAATTCTTATTCGGATGAAAAAAGCGCCGCGGTAACGCATTGCTTTTTCAGTCTGGGTTTACAAGAAGGCCTTCCAGGCTCAGGCGCGAGCAGAATTCCTTCAATTCGTTAGCGTCTCGCTGGCAGGCTTGCCTCAGCGTAGAGGTCTGCGCGGCAACGATGGCGCTCCCGAACGCCACTTCGGGGCGGCGCAACCGTTTCCGCAAATCGAAAGCCCACCCCGCGAACGGAACCAACACCGCCAGCAGGCCCACCGCGCCGATCTTCGCGAGCAGATCGAGTACGATGTTGTGGGCGATCATCGACATCTCGACGTGCCCGAGCGTATCGGTTTGCACGAACTGGTTCCACGCATAATCGCCCCAACCGCCGCCGAGCCACGGATGGGCGCAAAACATATGCCACGCGTGTTTCCACAAGAACGAGCGCAAGCCAACGCCTTGGTGGAACCGCTCCCCCATGGAACTTGTTAGATCCAATGCCCACGCGGCGTTGGCCAGCGCAATGGCCCAGTTCCACATCTGGTACGCCAACACAAGCCCCGGACCGGCCCTACCAGCGCAAACAGCTTCGTGGCGCGCGAGTGCTGCTACATTTCCGCCGCCAGCACCAAGCCGGCCAATCCGCCTACGACTGCAAGGTGAATCACGTCACGCGAGAGAACGTCAGCGTCATCCCCAGCAGCAGCATCAACATGGCAATCAAGAGCGACACAAGCCAACGCCGGTACTGATGCGCCAAATACAGACACGCCGCCAGCCCGAACGCCGGGTACGTGCCAATGTGATTGGGCTCGTTCAAGTCGCCCCACATGCTCCGGCCCTCACCTAGCGGGTGATCGAGAAGAAGTCCGCCGGCAGGTTCGGAACGCGAAACAACTGCTGCAGTTCGATGGCGACCGTCAGCAGACCCCACACGATCACGGCGACCGCAGTAGCCGTCTCCGCCCCGGGCAACGCGCGACATCTCGTCCCCAGGCCGCAGACGACGGCTGCCGCCAGCAGCCCCAAGATGGCCCCGTAGGAGAAGAACGGATCAACGGCGGCGCAATCACCAGTTGCGCGAGCAACGCCACGGCCAACCCGAGCGGCGCCAATGCGGTTCTCGGCAAGCCGGTTGGCTGGTCCCATGTGAGGCCCAGCGCCACCGCGGCAAAAAGGATCCAGCACACGGCGGCGGCAAACTCGGAATAGAGCGTCGGAACCGGATAGGTGTGCGGCGCGACGAGGAACGGGATCGCCCAGCCAGCGCCCAAGGCAAGCCATGCCAGCAACAACAAAACGGAGAATCGGCGCATCGGACGCTTACGGCCACGAAACGCTTGCAATGAAAAGAGCGCCCGAAGGCGCTCGTGCTGGGCGGCTAGTTTAGCGTAGGGCCGTTCTGCGTACCAACGCGGAGGTTGACATACGGGAGAACCCACCTACCTGCGCGGCGAGCGCAACGGGATGGAAAACGCCAGCGATAGCCGGCGTAATGCCGTTCAGTTAAGCCGGAACGGCATTTTGCTTTTCCTGCACAACTAAATCCCCACATCCCTCCAAGAAAATCTCATTGAGATGAGCGATCAACTGGAACGGGCACCTCAACCAAAAGATCTTCCTCCCTCAAGCGAGTGCAGAAAATCCCAAGACCATCGATTTTCCGAGCGCAAACTGTCGTCAACAGCGTGGATTGTTCTGCATAGTTCATCCAATACTGGTTGCGCAACCGTCGTACTTGATGAACCGCTTCATCGGTCTTACCCTGAAAAGCTAATGCAACGGCCCAACGCTGCACCGTGCCGGAACCAGGGTACATTTGTACTGCCTGATGCTCCAGTGCGGCCATGATGGGTGCGGCCTCCCGCGTCATAGCCGCTGTGTTTGCGATTGCTAAGCTGGCGTAGGGAACGAGCAATAGTTGTCCACTGGCTTGATATCGCTGCAATTCGGCTTCCGCACCATTGGGCGAACTCTGGGCGTAATACAAACGCTCGACCGACTTATAATCGACCCAGATACGGCTGGCGAGAAGCAATCCGCCAACTGTAATGAGCGCCACCAATACCCATGACATGCCGTTAGACGGGAATGGCAGGTTACGCTCATCCACGTAGCCTAGTACAAACGAAAACGGCAGCAAGAAGTAAAGATAGTGCAACGGGTATTCAAGCATTGAATGCATCACCATCACTAGGGCGATGGAATACAAAAAGCCCAGTGTCGGTGTTACACGGCGCTTGCGAAGCGCTACCATCAGTCCAAGAAATGGTAATGCCACAGCAACCAATCCGACCGCGCCAACCTTTGCCAAGAGATCCAGAACGATATTGTGCGCGTTCATGGACATCTCAACGTGACCTAGCACGTCGGTTTGCACAAACTGGTTCCAAGCGTAGTCGCCCCAACCTCCTCCAAGCCAGGGATGGGCCAAAAAAATGTGCCATGCGTGGTTCCACAGGAACTCCCGCAGCCCTACGCCTTGCTGCATCCGTTCACCCATCGATGTCGGCAAACCGAGATGCCACAGTGTGTTCGCATAGGCAACGAGCCAATTGCACAGTTGATAGGTCGCTGCGAGCGAGACGAGAGGAACACTTACCACCACCCACCGGCGAGGGCCTCGCAGGCTGCCGCCCATTGCTAAGCCTGCCCCCCCCGCGATCACCACGATGTGGAGCCATGTGATACGGGAAAACGTCAGTGCCATCCCCATCAGCAAAATGGAGATAGCCAGCAGCAATGGAAGGCGGCGAACCGATCGGTTGCTCTGAAAAAGAAAAAGACACGCCGCCAAACCACATGCAAGGTACGTGGCGACATGATTCGGCTGATTCAGGTTGCCCCACATTCGCCGCCCAGCACCAGTTGGGGCTCCCGAAAAGAACGTGTCAGGCAAACCGCTCACCCGGAAGAGTTGCAAGAACTCGATTCCGGCGGTCGCCACGCCTCCAATGATGACCGCAATGGCAACCGCCTGCACTGTACCGGGCATCTCTCGCGAACGCGCTCCGAGGCTGCAGGCCGCAATCGCACCGAGCAAGAACACGGCTGCAGCAAAGGAGAAGAACGGATTAAGCGGTGTTGCAAGAATCAACTGCGCGAGCAAAACGCCAACAAGCGCCATAGGCGCTATTACGATCCTGGGGAGCACCATCCCGCTTCGCACTGTCAGGCAAAGTACAGTGGCCGACAAACCAACCCAGCAGATGGCCGTTGCAAACTCCCCATAAAAGGTAGGAATAGGATAGGTATGGGGTGCCACCAGAAACGGCACAACCCAACACGCTAGGAGAGCGACCCAAAACAAGGGCAAGGCGATACGCGAGCGGAGCATTAGGATAAAGTACGGTGCAGTGAAATAAAAAGAGCGCCCGAAGGCGCCCTCACAACGTGCACTAGTTTAACTTAGCGGCACTCAGCCGGAGCGTACTTTGCTGGCAGCGTACCCGGGGATCCAGTAATAAGGCCGGTCCGACCAGCAGCAGCGCACTGCCATTGGATGGCCGCACCGGGCGTGGAGCTGGGCGAAAGAGCCGCCCCACTCGACGAAGGGATCAGGTTAAGAGTCGCCCCATTGCTAACCGCGGACGTAAAGGTCAAGGTAATCACACCAGTATTCGAAGCAATATCCAGCTTGGAAACGCTCTTGGTCGCAACGAACGCGGACGAGCCCGCCGACAGGTCAGCTTGTCCGTTTGCTGCGTTTTCAGCCACCAAAGCCTTAGCTTGTGCAGCCAACGACAGGCCCTCCGTCACACGCGCACGGATCGTGTAGTCCTGATAAGCCGGAATGGCGATAGCAGCCAGAATACCGACGATCGCGACCACGATCATCAGTTCGATCAGCGTGAAACCCTTCTGGACACGCTTGTTCAGACGACGCATCGACTTCATGAATTTTCCCCCGGAAAAATTTGGTTAAGGATGATGCGGGCCTATTAGAGCAGGGACTGTGCCAAGCCGAATCCACGAATTTCGACTGGAAAACTGACGCTATTCCGGCGATTGCCGGCGCGTGGCGTGACATTTTTTGACACATCATGACGGGGATCGTCAATTTTTATGGGCGTCACACCACATCTGCGGTGTCAGCCAAAAAGACAAGGCGCCCGCAGGCGCCTTCCACTGAGCCCCTAACGCGCTAGCGGCATTCGGCAGGCGCGTATCGAGCCTCGAGCGTTGGCGTGGCAGTCCGGGTGACGTTGAGCGGCATCTGCTTGCCCTTCGCCGAACACGCCCACATCACCAGCATCGGAGGTGGTGCGCTGGCGCTCAGGTTGACGTACGTGGACGAAGCCGCGCCCGAATACGGCGTAAGGATCAACTGATTCGACCCCGCTTGGGCCACCGCTGATGAGAACTGGATCGTGATCTCGCCGTTCCCGCTATTCACTTGCATGCCGGAGACGTTCTTGCCAATAGGCAGCGAGGCCCATCCCAGCGATAGATCGCTCTGTGAGTTGGCGGCGTTCTCAACCACCAAAGCCTTGGCTTGAACCGCGACAATCAATCCTTCAGTCACCCGCGACCGAATCGTATAGTCCTGATACGCCGGGATCGCAATCGCCGCGAGAATCCCCACGATCGCCACGACAATCATCAATTCGATCAAGGTAAAGCCGTCGTCAGACCGGCGCCTTGTTCCCTTGCAGTGCTTGAAGCCCATGACCTCTCCCAAAGGCATTTTGTTATCCGAACACCCCTGTGCACACACTATGCCAACGCGTACACCATACTTGGAAGGAAAGAACTGGCGCGCCTTGTTGTGAACTCGGGCCAAATCTGACGGTTGTTGGCAAGAGTTGCGACAAATCCCGTCATCACCTACTTTCGTGGGGAGTTGTTCAGACTAGGCCTGCCGTAACGCCCGCCGACTCAACCACCACCCCACCAGCACCACCACCAACGCCCCAGCACAACCGACCACCACATCCGCATGCGGCACGGCACTCTCAAACCATGCCGCATCCACCGGATCGATCACGAGCATGTCGCCGGCCAGGTACCCCAGCAGCGCCGCCCCCAGCGTGACGATGACCGGAAACCGCGCCATCACGCCCACCAGCAGCGTGCTGCCAAAGACAATGAGCGGAATCGACAGGCCAAGCCCCAGCACCAGCAGCAGGAACGTCGTCCCCGGCGGACCCTTCTCCGCCGCGGCGGCCACGGCGACGACATTGTCGAGCGACATAACAAAGTCGGCGATCAGGATGGTCTGGATGGCGGGCCACAGGCCGTCGCGCGGGTGCCGGTCAGCGGCTTCCTGCTCCGCCTCGGTCAGCAGCTTTACGCCGATGTAGACCAGCAACACGGCGCCAATCGTTTTCAGGTACGGCAGCGCAAGCAGCTTCACGGCCAGCACCGTCAATACGATGCGCAGCACGATGGCGCCGGCGCTTCCCCAGAAAATGGCCTGCTTCTGCTGGCGCTTGGGCAAATTGCGCGCGGCGAGCGCGATGACGACCGCGTTGTCGCCCGACAGCACGATGTTGGTCAGGATGATGGAGCCGAGGGCGAACCAGAATGCGCTGGAGGTGAGCGCCATAGTGTTCCCGGATTGTGCTTTGTTGATGGACGGGGACCTGCCTTGAGCCCGCTGCAGTTGAGCTTATACACATGTCGTGCCCGCTACGCACGGCGCGATGACGGTGCGGCGCACAAACAAAAACGGGAGGCCAGGCCTCCCGTCTCCGTGTTACCGCAAACCTTGCCGATTACAGCAGCGACTTCAGCAGTCGGCCCATTTCGGACGGGTTCTTGGTGGTCTTGATGCCGCACTCTTCCATGATGTCCAGCTTGGCTTGCGCGGTGTCGGCGCCGCCCGAGATCAGCGCGCCGGCGTGGCCCATGCGCTTGCCCGGAGGCGCGGTCACGCCAGCGATGAAGCCCACCACCGGCTTCTTCATGTTTTCCTTGATCCAGTAAGCCGCGTTGGCTTCGTCCGGACCACCGATCTCACCGATCATGACCACGGCGTCCGTTTCCGGATCGTCGTTGAACATCTTCATCACGTCGATGTGCTTCAGGCCGTTGATCGGGTCGCCGCCGATACCGACTGCCGACGATTGGCCCAGGCCCAGCGCGGTCAGCTGGCCGACGGCTTCGTACGTCAGCGTGCCCGAGCGCGACACCACACCGATGCGGCCCTTGCGGTGGATGTGACCCGGCATGATGCCGATCTTGATTTCGTCCGGCGTGATCAGGCCAGGGCAGTTCGGGCCCAGCAGCAGCGTCTTGCTGCCAGCCTTACGCATCTTGTCCTTGACCATCATCATGTCGCGCACGGGGATGCCTTCCGTGATGCAGACCACGAGGTCCAACTCGGCTTCAACGGCTTCCCAGATGGCATCAGCGGCGCCTGCGGGCGGCACGTAGATCACCGACACGGTCGCGCCGGTCTGCGCCTTGGCGTCCTTGACGGTTGCGTAGATGGGAATGCCTTCGAAGTCTTCGCCGGCCTTCTTCGGGTTCACGCCGGCGACAAAGCAGTTCTTGCCGTTGGCGTAGTCGCGGCAGCCGCGCGTGTGGAACTGGCCGGTCTTGCCGGTGATCCCCTGGGTGATGACCTTGGTGTCTTTGTTGATCAGAATCGACATGCTGTAATCCTTTTATGCAGCGAGCCGCGCTGTCGTACTTTTCGTACTTGGGCGCCGCTCACGTTCGCGTAGGGTTCGTTCAGCGGGCGGCTTACTTGCCGGCGGCTGCGGCCACGACCTTCTGGGCGGCCTCTTCCATCGTGTCAGCGGCGATGATGGGCAGACCCGAGTCGGCCAGCATCTTCTTGCCGAGGTCTTCGTTGGTGCCCTTCATGCGCACGACCAGCGGCACCGACAGCGACACAGCCTTCGACGCAGCGATCACGCCTTCGGCGATCACGTCGCAGCGCATGATGCCGCCGAAGATGTTCACCAGGATGGCCTTCAGGCCCGGGTTCTTCAGCATCAGCTTGAAGGCTTCGGTCACCTTCTCGGTGGTGGCACCGCCGCCCACGTCGAGGAAGTTGGCCGGCTCGCCGCCGAACAGCTTGATGGTGTCCATCGTGGCCATGGCCAGGCCGGCACCGTTCACGAGGCAGCCGATGTTGCCGTCCAGCGAGATGTAGGCCAGGTCAAACTTCGAGGCCTCGATTTCGTTGGCGTCTTCTTCATCCAGGTCGCGGTAAGCCACGATTTCCGGGTGGCGGAACAGCGCGTTCGAGTCGAAGTTGAACTTGGCGTCCAGCGCGATGACCTTGCCTTCGCCGGTCAGGATCAGCGGGTTGATTTCCGCCAGCGACGCGTCGGTTTCCCAGAATGCCTTGTACAGGCCCTGCAGCGCTTGGCGCGCTTGCGGGATCGAGGCGTCAGGAATGCCGATCTTCTTGGCAATGTCGTCCGCATCGGCGTCCTGCAGGCCGGCTTGCGGGTCGATGATCAGCGTGTGGATCTTCTCCGGCGTGTGTGCAGCGACCTCTTCGATGTCCATGCCGCCTTCGCTCGAGGCCATCAGGGCGACCTTCTGCGACACACGGTCCACCACCAGCGACACGTACAGTTCCTTCTTGATGTCAGCGCCCTCTTCGATCAGCAGGCGGTTGACCTTCTTGCCTTCCGGGCCGGTCTGGTGCGTCACCAGCTGCATGCCGAGGATGTTGGTGGCGTATTCCTTGACTTGCTCGATGCTCTTGGCAACCTTCACGCCGCCGCCCTTGCCACGGCCGCCCGCATGAATCTGCGCCTTCACGACCCACACCGGGCCGCCCAGATCTTCAGCGGCCTTCAGAGCCTCGGCCACCGAGAAGGCCGGAATGCCGCGCGGAACCGGCACATTGTATTTGCGCAGGATTTCCTTGCCTTGGTACTCATGGATATTCATGCGTGTTTCCTTTGCTAGGCTGGATGAGTGTGATGAATGTTGAAAACGCGAGCGGTGCGGGCTTTGTCAGGACGACGGCTCCGACGACGGCTCGGTGACTGGCGGTAGGATCTTGGCTTCGGGCTGGTAGGCGAACCAGCGCGGATAATGCTTGCGGACCACCTCGCCCTCGAAATGCAGGGCATGGCAGCCGTGAAGTTGGTATGGCGGCGTTTCACCGGGCTCGATGGGCCGATGGTCGTTGGAATTGTCGCGCACCGGAAAGACATCGCCCGCAAACGCCTGGATGGCGGCAGTCGGCAGCACGCCGCACAGCTCGGTCAGATGCGTACAGCCCGCCACGCCACCCAGTCTCTCACGCGCGGCCTTTCGGAAACCCTTCATCAGGTTCAGGCCGATGAGCTTGCGATAGGCCGGGCCGATCGTGTCGCAGTGTGTGGGATACGGCACCCAGTCGGAGCACGCTTCGGCATCCACCACGTTCATGCGGGTATCGATGGTCACGCGCAGCCACAGGTCGTGCAAAGGCTCGCCTTGAGGACGGACGCCTCCGCTGGCCAGCGGGATGTCGCGCGGTTTGGTGTCGGTCAGGCGTGCCTCGATGTCCCACAGGCCGTCTTCCCGCAAATAGGCCTCCACCGTGATGGCACGGCGGTGGCGCATGGCGCGCGGGACGGGGGCAGACAGAGGCATGGACCAGACAGACCGATAGGACCGACGGAGCAGGCGCGCGCGGATCTCGCGCATCACCCACGGGACGTGGACGGCAGCGCATCAGCCGCCATACACGAACACAACCCGCCCTGCCACCGGAGTAGAGGGCGGTATCGAAGCCCGGGATTTTAACACGTCGTCACGACGGGACTGGGCCGCGTGCTGCAATGCAATGCCAGAAGCGTTGCAACAACCCGCCGCGGACGCCCCCCCTGCTTGATGGCGCGGCCAGATTGTCCGGCCGGATTGTTGCACGATCAGCGACGTTCAGGACGAATCGTCACCGTCGTCGAGCAATTCGTCTGCGCCGGCGATGATGCGTGACACCACCGACCGTGAAAACCCGCGCGCCACCATGTAGCGCACCTGTTTTGCCCGTTCGGCCGGATCGCCAGGCGGCCGGCCGAAGCGCTTCTCCCACAGCGCCCTGGCCCGTTCGGCCTCGGTACTCTGCAGTTGCGCTTTCACTTCACCGAGCGTCTCATCGCCGAGTTGGTGTGTTTTCAGTTCCTGCATCAGCCGGGCTGTTCCATAACGGCCAGCGCGGCGGTGCACCAGGCTCTCGGCGAAGCGTGTGTTGGACAGCCAGTTTTCGCCTTCCAGCCAATCCAGCAGCGCATCCACTTCTTCGGCGGTTTCCGCATGGGGCGCCAGCTTGCGGCGCAGTTCGGCCCGGCTGTGCTCCCGCCGGGAGAGGTAGCCCAGCGCACGCGCCTTCAGCGACAGGGGTTGACGCGGCAACGGCATCGGTTTCACGCCCAAAGAAAAACGCCCACCGTTGGGGGACGGCAGGCGTGTCAAATCTCGATAGGACCGCCGATCTGCGCCGACGGCCAACCCAATTACTCTTCCTCGACTTCCTCGGCCACCGCGACGGCGCCCATCGGCGTCACGCCCAGATGCTCACGAACCTTGTTTTCGATCTCGCGGGCCAGATCCGGGTTCTCGCGCAGGTATTCGCGGCAGTTGTCGCGGCCCTGGCCGATGCGCTCGCCGTTGTAGCTGTACCAGGCGCCAGACTTCTCCACCACCTTGGCTTCCACGCCCAGGTCGATGATTTCGCCCTCGCGCGACACGCCCTGCCCGTAGAGGATGTCGAAGATCGCCTCGCGGAACGGCGGCGCCACCTTGTTCTTGACGACCTTGACCTTGGTCTCGTTGCCGACCACCTCGTCGCCCTTCTTGATCGAGCCGATGCGGCGGATATCCAGGCGCACGGAGGCGTAGAACTTGAGCGCGTTACCGCCCGTGGTGGTTTCAGGCGAGCCGAACATCACGCCGATCTTCATGCGGATCTGGTTGATGAAGATCACCATGCAGTTGGTGCGCTTGATGGTGCCGGTCAGCTTGCGCAGCGCCTGGCTCATCAGGCGGGCCTGCAGGCCGGGCAGCGCGTCGCCCATTTCGCCTTCGATTTCCGCCTTCGGCACCAGGGCAGCCACCGAGTCGATGATGATCAGGTCGACCGAGCCCGAGCGCACCAGCGCGTCGGCGATTTCCAGGGCCTGTTCGCCCGTGTCCGGCTGGGAGATCAGCAGGTCCGGCACGCTCACGCCGATCTTGTCGGCGTAAGTCACGTCAAGCGCATGTTCGGCGTCGATGAACGCGCAGGTGCCGCCGAGCTTCTGCATCTCGGCCACCACCTGCAGGGTCAGCGTGGTCTTGCCGGACGATTCCGGGCCGTAGATTTCGATCACGCGGCCGCGCGGCAGGCCGCCGACGCCCAGTGCGACGTCCAGCCCCAGCGACCCGGTGGACACCACCTGGACCGGCTCCACTTCGGCATCGCCCATCTTCATGATCGAGCCCTTGCCGAACTGCTTTTCGATCTGCGCGAGCGCGGCAGCCAGCGCCTTCTGCTTTTCTGCGCTCATCGTGGCCGCCTTCTTGCCGTCTTCCATGGTCGTCCTTCGTGCAAATTGGTGTATAAATGGGCCGCGAGGCTTGTGATTCCAGCGGTTGTCTGCAACAGCGGGCCGCAAAACGCAGCCGACTTCATGACTCTAGCGCCGCCAAGACTACAGCACGGCGAATTCGGGATACTGTATAAAAAACCAGTGGTTTTGGCAAGTCTCCCGACGTTCGTGTCGCGCAAAAACCATGTGGCGGGCGGCATGGGCGAACAGACACGTCGCCCGAGCATCGCGGGGAGACACGCATGCGCATCCTGATTGCCGAAGACGACGCCACGCTGGCCGACGGGCTCACCCGTTCGCTGCGCCAGGCGGGCTATGCCGTCGACCGCGCCGCCGATGGCGCCGCCGCCGATGCGGCGCTGTCCGCCCAGACGGCCCAGACCTATGATCTGCTGATCCTCGACGTGGGCCTGCCGCGCCTGTCGGGGCTGGAGGTGCTCAAGCGCCTGCGCTCGCGCGGAGCGATGCTGCCGGTGCTGATCCTGACGGCCGCCGACAGCGTCGAGGAACGCGTCAAGGGCCTGGACCTGGGCGCCGACGATTACATGGCCAAACCCTTCGCCCTATCCGAACTGGAAGCGCGCGTGCGGGCACTGGTGCGGCGCGGCACGGGCGGCGGCGCCACCCTCGTGCGGCATGGACCGCTGGCGTTTGACCAGGTCGGGCGCATTGCCTACATCCATGACCAGGTGGTGGAGCTGTCGGCGCGTGAGATCGGGCTGCTGGAAATCCTGCTCGCGCGCGTGGGGCGTCTGGTGTCGAAGGAACAACTCGTCGACCACCTGTGCGGCTGGGGCGAGGAAGTCAGCAACAACGCCATCGAGGTGTATATCCACCGGCTGCGCAAGAAGATCGAGGTGGAGGGCGTGCGCATCGCCACCGTGCGCGGGCTGGGCTATTGCCTCGAGCGCATGGCCAGCCCCACCACCACGGCCGCCGCCCATGGCTGACCGCCTGGCCTGGCCGTGGCGCCGCTACCGCTCACCGCGCGCCCCGCAGGCCAGCGCCAGGCCCGAGGCTGACGACCGCGACCTCGCCGACACCCTCCCCCACCTCGAAGACGACGCCACGCGCCCGGTCGCCCGATCGCTGTTCGGCGAAATTCTGGACTGGATGCTCGCGCCGCTGCTGCTGCTCTGGCCGATGAGCATTGCGGTGACGTACCTGGTGGCCAAGTCCATCGCCAACGCGCCGTACGACCGCGCCCTGGAATCGAGCGCCATCGTGCTCAGCCAGCAATTGCGCGAGGTCAACGGGCGCATCACGCTGCAGTTGCCGATTTCGGCACGCGAGATCCTGCGGGCCGACGAGACCGACAACATCTACTACCAGGTGCTCGGCACGAACGGCGAATTCGTCTCCGGCGACCGCGACCTGCCGCTGCCGCCCGAAGAGGACGCCAGCGCCGGAGGCCTCGTGCAACTGCGCGACGACCGCGTGCACGGAGCGGACATCCGTGTCGCCTATACGTATGTGCAGAAGCCGGGCGGCAAGCCCGCGCTGGTGCAGGTGGCCGAGACACTCGACAAGCGCGCGCAGCTGGCCAACGAGATCATCAAGGGCGTGATCCTGCCGCAGTTCGTGATCCTGCCGCTGGCGGTGGTGCTGGTGTGGTTCGGGCTCACGCGCGGGCTGGCGCCGCTCAACGCGATTCAGGAGCGCATCCGCGCGCGCAACCCCGGCGACACGAGCCCGATCGACGAAGGCGCCGCGCCGCAGGAACTCACGCCGCTGGTGGCCTCGTTCAACGAGCTGCTGGGGCGGCTTGAGCAATCGGTGCAGACACAGAAGCGCTTCATTGCCGATGCCGCCCACCAGATGAAGACGCCGCTGGCCGGGCTGCGCATGCAGGCCGAGCTGGCACAACGCGAGCAATCGCCCGACGAGCTGCGCCGCACGCTCGCGTACATCGCCGACAGCTCGGACCGCACCGCCCACCTCGTCAAGCAGCTGCTTTCGCTGGCGCGCATGGAGAACATGGGCGCGACCGACGGCCTGGTGCCGCTCGACATCTGCGCGCTGTCGCGCCAGGTGGTGGCCGACTGGCTGCCCAAGGCGTGGGCCAAGCGCATCGACCTCGGCTACGAGGAGCCCGGGCCGCCGGTCATGACCCCGGGCAACGCCACCATGCTCGCCGAGATGCTCAACAACCTGCTCGACAACGCGATCCGCTACACACCCGACGGCGGCCGCGTGACGGTGCGCGTCACCACCGCGCCGTTCGAGCCGTTCGTCTTCATCGACGTGGACGACACGGGCCCGGGCATCCCGGTGGCCGAGCGCGAACGCGTGATGCAGCGCTTCTATCGCATCCTGGGCACGCAGGCCGAAGGCAGCGGCCTGGGTCTGGCCATCGTGCGCGAGATCGTCCAGCAGCACGGCGGCGACATCGAGGTGCTGGACAACGTCTATCAGAGCGCGCCACGGCTGGCGGGCGCGCGCTTTCGCATCACGCTGCATCGCTGCGCGCCGGGCGAGGAGCCCGCCGCATGAGCATCACGCCCGGAACCCCCGCGCGCCGACGCTGGATGGCGAACATGCGCTGGGTTGCCGCGCTGCTGGCGATCTGGTTTGTGGTGACTTACGTCGTGGCGTTCTTCGCGCGCGACCTCACCATGCGCTTCTTCGATTGGCCCTTCGCCTACTGGGTCGCGGGCCAGGGGGCGCCCGTCGTCTATGTGCTGATCACAGTGCTGTACGCGTGGCGCACCAACCGCGCCGCCGATGCTGCAGCGCAAGATACCGAGGCGCCGCAGCACGACGCCTATGCGCCGCCTCCCCCACCTTCCATTTGACGCGCTGAAGCAGCCCTGGCTGGTTGCACTGGCTGGCGCACGCAAGCGCCGCAGCCTCGCGTATACCCCGATGAAATTGCTGCGTTCGCTGGGGGTGCATGTCAGAACGCAGTAAGTTTCGCTTCCCACAATCGTTCACAATTCCGCGGGCGACTGTGTTGCGTTGTCATGTCCATGCCCAGCGGGACGACCTATGAAAACAGGAGACAACATGGCAACCGTGCAGAGTGCACCGAACGCGCCCGTCGGGCGTGTGCAGCCCGCACCCATGACGAAGGAGGAGAAGAAGGTCATCTTCGCCTCGTCGCTGGGGACGGTGTTCGAGTGGTACGACTTCTATCTCTATGGGTCGCTTGCGGCCATCATCGCCAAGCAGTTCTTCTCGGGACTGGATCCGACGGCGGGTTTCATCTTTGCACTGCTCGCCTTTGCCGCGGGCTTCCTGGTGCGCCCGTTCGGCGCGCTGGTGTTCGGCCGCCTGGGCGACATGATCGGGCGCAAGTACACGTTCCTGGTCACCATCGTCATCATGGGCACGTCGACGTTCATCGTCGGCCTGCTGCCGTCCTACGGCACGATCGGCGTATCCGCGCCGATCATTCTGATCGCGCTGCGTCTGCTGCAGGGCCTTGCGCTCGGCGGGGAGTACGGCGGTGCCGCCACGTATGTCGCCGAACACGCCCCGCACGGCCGCCGCGGCGCCTACACGTCGTGGATCCAGACGACCGCCACGCTGGGCCTGTTCCTCTCGCTAATCGTCATCCTGGTGGTGCGCGAACTGACCGGCAAGGCCTTCGACGACTGGGGCTGGCGTATCCCGTTCCTGGTGTCGATCCTGCTGCTCGCCACCTCGGTGTACATCCGCCTGTCGATGAGCGAGTCGCCGGCATTCCAGAAGATGAAGGCGGAGGGCAAGACCTCCAAGGCCCCGCTGACGGAAGCCTTCGGCCAATGGCGCAACCTGAAGATCGTGATCCTGGCGCTCGTCGGCCTGACCGCCGGCCAGGCCGTGGTGTGGTACACGGGCCAGTTCTACGCGCTGTTCTTCCTCACGCAGGTGCTGAAGGTCGACGCGTTCACGGCCAATGTGCTGATTGCCGTGGCGCTGGCCATCGGCACGCCGTTCTTCGTGTTCTTCGGCGCGCTGTCCGACCGCATCGGCCGCAAGTGGATCATCATGGCCGGCTGCCTGCTGGCGGTGCTGACGTACTTCCCGCTGTTCAAGGCGCTCACGCACTACGCCAACCCAGCGCTGGAGCGTGCCCAGCAAACGGCGCAGATCGTCGTGAAGGCTGATCCGAAGGAGTGCTCGTTCCAGGGCAGCCCAATCGCGCGGGAAGTCGATTTCCGCTCGTCGTGCGACATCGCCAAGCGCACGCTGGCGCAGTCTTCGGCCAGCTATGAGACGGAAGAAGCCCCGGCCGGTACGGTCGCCACGGTGACGATCGCCGGTAAGGAGATCGCCTCGCTCAACGCCGGCCGCACGGCTGACGGCCAGAGCTTCGACGCCGAAAGCAAGGCCAAGATCGCCGACTTCAAGAAGCAGGTGGCGGAATCGCTCAAGGCCGCGAACTATCCGAGCAAGGCCGATCCGGCGCAGATGAACACGGTCATGGTGCTGGTGATCCTGGTGATCCTGGTGATCTATGTGACCATGGTCTACGGCCCGATCGCGGCGATGCTGGTGGAGATGTTCCCGACGCGCATCCGGTACTCGTCGATGTCGCTGCCGTATCACATCGGCAACGGCTGGTTCGGGGGCCTGCTGCCGACCATCTCGTTCGCCCTCGTGGCCCAGAACGGCAACATCTACCACGGGCTGTGGTACCCGATCTGGATTGCGGCCATCACGTTCGTGATCGGTGCGCTGTTCGTGCGGGAAACCAAGGACGTGGATATCTATCGCAACGACTGAGCGCAATCAGGGGCTTGACAACCTCGCCGAAGACGGTACAATCCCGCTTCTTCGGCGAATTAGCTCAGTCGGTTAGAGCGACGGAATCATAATCCGCAGGTCCGGGGTTCGAGTCCCTGATTCGCCACCAAATACCAGAAGGGTTTGCAGGTTAGCGCTTGCAAACCCTTTTGCTTTTCTGCGAGCCGTGTAACCGCCCTGTAAGCGGATTGCGTCAATAAATGCCGGCCCGCTGTAGCTCAGTGAACCGGTTCATTGAACGTCTCGATTCACGCTACGTCCCTGAGCCTGTTCCTGTGGTAATGGAACTCCGCAGCGTCTGCTGTAGCTCGTCCACCGCCTGCTGAGTGTATTCATAGGGACGCACCTGAAGACTCACGATGCGCCAGAACCGGTTGCCCTGTTGAATCACTTCCACGCGCACACGGCTGGCGGCGCTCTCGGACATGTGCCCCGTTAGGACCCAGGCCGGCAGCCCCCCATATGCGGAAGATATGCCACCGTCGTCAAACGCCATTCGCCCCACATTGCCCTGCTGGAACGCCTTCACGTAAGAATGGATGTCTGCGCCCGGAACAACCTCATCAGCCATCACTACTACAGCCTTATCGGATAGCTCGTTGAAGGTCATCAGAGGCCGGCCTTGCTCGTTCTGCTGCGCCTTGTATGTCCAGCGACTGCTGAGGTTGACGGTCGTATGGGTAATCGGGTTTTGCCACGTGAACCACGGGGCCGCCTGGGCCGCCACCTGTTGACTATCTCTCTCCCGCTCGACAGTCTTGAGATAGCTCATCACCAGAAGCAGGCCGAAGAACAGGACCGCAAACGCGATATATGAAGCTGCGCCAATCGGCCTAGAGCAAACCCGATAGTCGGTTCCCTCGTCATAGGACGTTGGCTCGTGGCGCTTAATCCGGCTATGTTGCGCAGCCATGGTGAACAGGTTCACCAACGGTATTCCGAGCGCCAAGCCCTTCACCCAAAGCCCAAAATTTCTCCGTACATAAGCGCCAAAGGCGAGCGTCTCGCCCCTTATGGTCCTAACCTTCACTTTGAGTAACGCCTTGCCAGGCGTATTACCGAACGCGCGATAGACCAGAGCATCCAGCAGCATCGCAACGGGCAAACATGCGATGGTGAATAACTGGCTACTGACGGGGTCCTGGGACCATGCCACGAAGGCGCTTGAAGTCGTACTTAGTACCCAGGAGATAACGAAAGACACGGTGAGAAGTTCCCACCAGACGTCAAATATGCGGGCGAAGAATCGGCGCCATGGACTAGCTAGCGTGTCCGACAAAACCGCTGAAACCTCAGGCGTGGGCAGCGGCGGAGGAACGGCATGACAAACATCTTGCAGCGCATCTACTTCGCCAAGCGGAGTCCATTTAGCCATGCCCTCCGTCCACACTAAGGTGGTAGGGGCGATGGCGCCGCTTATCAGAGACTCCCTCAGTTGGTCCTTGTTGAGCGGCCCGACTCTAGCGCCTCCCTTCTGGTGCCACCATTCGGCCATCGCGCTCTCCCCTGGCAGGTATTGTTTAGCCAGAGGTTATACCGTGCAGAAGGCCACTGCCAATCGGCATTGTAGATGCCATTGGCGGCCGAATTCCCCAGGGCTGCGAGAAGTCGGACAGCCCCATAGGGCTACATGACTCTTCTCTAACGTAGGAGAGGTCAGCAGGGCTAGTCACTAATCGCGGCTAATCTGCATGTCATACACGACGCCAGCATCCGTCAGGCACGCGCCCGTACCCTGCTGTGTCCACCCGCTGAAGGTGAAAACGCAACGCAGATTGTGGCCGGAGGCTGACTGCGCTAACACGTTGCCATTTCCGACGGCGCTCACACCCACGGCGTTTCCTGTCGCAACTTGCCCCCCGCCGAAAGCGGTACCAAGGCTGAACGAGCCGCCTTGTACGTACACATAGTGCCCACTATATGTTTCTTCACCCAGTGTGATGGCGACAGACTTGTCGACCTGCTTGGCTGTACCGCGAGCTAGTGGCCCTGGACCGCGAGGCATCAAATCGATGTTGTACGTTGCACAGCCCTGCAGCACCAGCGCAACGGCTCCGCTCAGGAATAACGTTTTCATGCCCCTCTCCCCAGATAGCCTCAGTGAAAATATCACGAGGCGATGGCGTTGCAACGCGGCAAGCCCTCCTCGATTTCCTTTGATTGTTTTCAAAGCTAGGCGGCCCCGCTTGACTATTCTTCACTACTTTGGCGGCTAAGCTCTTTCATGGACCGCAATGTTTCCGCCCTCGCGCGCAGGCGCGTAGTCGTCGCGAATTCCGACCTGCTAGCAACTTACTTCGACATATTTTCTGTTTGCCCCTGATTCGCCACCAAATACCAGAAAGCCCTGCTTCAGCAGGGCTTTTTGCTTTTCTGCTGCCGTATCGGCAATGTCTCTCCCCTCCGTGTCCTGGCCTCCGATGTGCTCTGGCAGGCCCACGCGCAGTCTGGCGGGCGGGCATGGCCGCGCCGATACTTCAGCGTGCGAGGAACACTACCGAATGGAGGTCGCATGATGCGGTTCGCAACGCTGGTCACCACCCTTGCCGCCGCCGGCATCACGGCCTGCACGACGGCAGCCTCGGGCCCCGCGCAGAACGCAAAGGACGCCCCCACGGCCAGCCAGGCCCAACCGGGCAGCAGCTGCCGCGCCCCGTTCTCGGACGATGCACTGATCGGCAAATCGGAACAGGCGGCGACCGCGCTGCTGGCCGGCTGCCTGTGGCGCGTGAGCGAGCGCGACGGCGAGGCGCTGCCCGGCACGATGGACTACCGCGAGGAGCGCCGCAACCTGGGCATCCAGGGCGGCAAGGTGATCTGGGTGCGGCGCGGCTAGGCTGACGCGGCGGCCTCGGCTTGTATGGGCACCGCGGCGGCCACACCGAGTATCCAGTCCGTCGTCAGCGCGGGCTGCGTCACGGGCAGCATGTGCCCGCCGTCCACCACCCGCAGGTTCACGCGCTCGAGCTTCTGCTTGAGCGCTTCGCCCTGGCGCTTGACGTTCAGGATGCGGTCGCCCCGGCCGTACAGCACGTCGACGGGCACCGTCATCGAGGCATAGCGGCGTTCCATGTCGGGCAGGTCTTCCGGCGCGGCCACGAGATCCGACGATGCCGCATAGAACACGTGCGGACGCAGCCCCAGCAGGCCGCCGCCCTTGAACGGGAAATCCTCCGGCATGGCCTCGGGCGCAAACACGGCTGCAATCGCCTTGCGCGAGTTGAGGATCGACAGCGGAACGGCCAGCGTCCACGACACCAGCCTGCGCGCCAGCGGCGACGTCAACGCCAAGCCCTTGAACGCACCGGGCGGCGCGTGCTCGTTGTGCGTGAGCGGCGCAATAAGCGCAAGCCGACGAACCGACTGCGGATGATTCAGCCCCACCGCCAGCGCGATCGCACCGCCCAGCGAGTGCCCGACCAGCACCGGTTGGTCGAGGCCCAGTTTTTGGATGCACTGAGCGACTGTGCGTGCCTGCGCGTATATGTTCGCCGTCGACGCCGCCCCGCGCAGCGAGCGTCCGGAGCCGGGCCGGTCGATCACGATCACGCGGTGCGATTGCGCCAGCCGCTCCAGATCGAGGTAGGCGAAGTTGCGCAGGTTTCCGCATAGGCCATGCACGAACACGATGGCAGGACCCTGGCCGCGGTCGGTGTAGTGTACGCGGTCGGCCCCGATATCGATGAACTTGCCTTCGGGCGGAAACGCCTTGGTTACGCGACGTGCGATGACAAAGGTGAACGCCACCGGCGCTGCGATCACGAGCGCGACGGCAATCAGGACGGTCTGGATCACGATGCCCCCGTGACGTTAAGCGGCTTGTGCCGCGCCCATCGGTTGCGCGCGGCGCTCGAACTGCATGGCGCTGTCGGCCAGCGAGCCGAACTTCAGCATCATCAGGTCACGCGCGTAATTCTGATACGACTTCCACGGCTGCTTCGTGCCCTGCTTTGGCAGGATGCTGGCAGCACGCTGGATATAGCCCGACGTCAGATCGACGGCCGGTTCGCGGCCCATGGCCTCATCGTCCAGCCGCGGCATGCAGGTGTCGAAGCCGCCCGAGCGCATGTGGTTCAGCAGCCGGCACACGTACTGCGCGATCAGCTCGGCCTTGAGCGTCCACGACGCGTTGGTGTAGCCGAACGACGACGCCAGGTTCGGCACGCCGCTGTACATCATGCCCTTGTACGACACCGTGTCAGCCAGGTTCACCGCACGTCCGTCGACGCTGATGGACGCCCCGCCCAGCACCTTCAGCTTGAGCCCCGTGGCCGTGACGACCACGTCTGCATCGAGATGCTCGCCGCTCTTGAGCTGCAGGCCGGCGGGAGTGAAGCGGGCGATTTCATCAGTGGCGATCGACGCCTTGCCGGCGCGGATCGTCTTGAACAGATCGCCGTCCGGGACGAGGCACAGGCGCTGGTCCCACGGGTTGTAGCGCGGCGTGAGGTGCTTGCGTACGTCGAATTCCGGGCCGAGCTGCTTGCCGGCCATGCGGATGATGAAGTGCTTGAATGCCTGGGGCTTGCGGCGCGCGAGGCTGTAGAAGTACATCGTGAGCAGCACGTTCTTCGCGCGCACGAGCCGATGTGCGAGGCGCGCAGGCAGCCACCTGCGCAGCCGATTCGCGACGGCATCCTGCTCGGGCCGCGACACGATGTACGTGGGCGAGCGCTGCAGCATCGTCACGTGCCCGGCGGTCTGGGCCATCGCGGGCACAAGCGTGACGGCTGTGGCGCCGCTGCCGATCACCACCACGCGCTTGCCTGCGTAATCGAGGCCCTGCGGCCAGTGCTGCGGATGCACGATGCGGCCGCGGAATGCGCCCATGTCGGGCCACGTGGGCGCATGGCCTTCCTCGTAGTCGTAATAACCGCTGCACATGTACAGGAACTTGCACGTGAACTGCACCGGCTCCTCACGCGTGCCATCGCTGCGCAGCGTCTGCACGGTCCAGCGCGCGGCGGTGGAATCCCAGCTCGCACCCGTCACCTTGTGACGGAAGCGGATCGACTTGTCGATACCGAACACACGCGCGGTGTCGCGGATGTAATCGAGAATCGTCTGGCCGTCGGAGATAGCCTTGTTGCTGTGCCACGGCCGGAAGCTGTAGCCCAGCGTGAACATGTCGGAGTCAGACCGGATGCCGGGATAGCGGAACAAGTCCCACGTGCCGCCGATCGTCTCGCGCGCTTCCAGGATGGCAAACCGCGCCCATGGGCAACGCTCACGCAGGTGGTACGCGGCGCCCACGCCTGACAGGCCCGCCCCGACGATGAGCACGTCGAGGTCGGTGTCCGAATCAGATGGGTGGCGGGTGCGCTGTTCAATGGGCTCCATGCGGTCTCCTGTTGGCGGCACGGCGGCTTCCGCCTTAATCTGGTGTGCATTGTCACCACTTTAATTTTCGCGCGCGATATTGTCAAATAGCGGAATGGAGAAAACACTTGAAACGCCCAGGAAAGGTCGCCCATACGCGGGTGTGGCGCCCGAGGCACGTGCAGCGGAGCGCCGCGACGCGCTGATGCGTGCCGCCACACGGGTGTTCGGAACGGTCGGCTTCCGCAAGGCCACCGTGCGGGCCATCTGCCAGGAAGCCAAGCTCAACGACCGCTATTTCTATGCCGCCTTCGACAGTACCGAGGACCTGCTGCGCGCGACATACCAGCAGCACGCCGACGACCTGCGCGCCCGAGTGGCGCAAGCCACTGCCGCCGTGGACGGCACCCTCGAAGCGCGCATCGATGCCGGCCTGCATGCATTCTTCGCGTTCCTGAGGGACCCCTGCGCGGCGCGCGTGCTGCTGCTCGAAGTGATGGGCGTGAGCCCCGAAACGGATGCGACGTATCAGCGCAACCTGCTCGAATTCGGCAGGCAGATCATGGAGAACGTTCCAGCCGCCGCCCCTGACGATGCCGACCGGCGTGCCGACCAGCGCATCATCGGGCTGGCCCTGGTGGGCGCCATGACCAACGTCGGGGCAGCGTGGCTGCTGACCGGCTATCGCGATCCCGAAGAGAAGATGGTGCGCAACTGTCGGCAAGTCCTGCTCGGCACGTTGCGCGCAATGACGGGCGCATAGCACACGCCGCGCGATCTTTCTTAACGTGCGTGCCGTATCGTTATCATCTCGAGCAAACGATCCGCCACGCCTTCATGACCGCACCCCGCTCGCTGTCCATCGGCATCGCCGGCGCCGGTAACGCCGGCCTGGCCGCCGCCATTGCGTTTGCCCGCCACGGACACGACGTGCACGTCTTCGAAAAACACCCGCAATTGACAGCGATGGGTGCGGGCCTGCTCATCCAGCCCCAGGGCATCCGCGCGCTCGAGGCACTCGGCGTGGGCTGCGCGCTCGAGGGCATCGGGGCGCCGATCGACCGGCTGATCGGCCTGAGCCATCGCGGCTGGCGCCTGCTCGACATCGACTATGCCGAGACGCCGGGCCGAGCCGTCACGCGACACGCCCTCTCGTCGATGCTGTACGACGCCGCGCTGCATGCCGGCGCCACGTTCCACTTCGGTTGCGCGATCGCACAATTGCAAGCAGACGGCCCGCGCGCACGCGTGGCGCACACGCACGGCGAATCGGCGTTCGACCTGTTCGTGATTGCGGATGGCGCCGCTTCGGCATTGCGCGAGCCGGCAGGCCTGGCCGGCCCGTCAAGCACCTATCGATGGGGCACGCTATGGTTCCAGGGCTGGGTCGACGGCTGGAACCCGCGCGTGCTCCAGCAGCGCTTTCGCGGCACGCGCGAGATGATGGGGCTGCTGCCTACGGACGTCGACGGCAACCGCACGCGCCTGTCGATGTTCTGGAGCCTGCCCGGCGATGCCGTGCACACCTGGCGCCAGACCGACATCGCGCACTGGAAGGCCCATGTGCTGAGCCTGTGGCCGCAAGCCGCGCCGATGGTCGAGCAGATCGGTTCGCATGACGACCTGCCGTTTGCCGTCTATCGCCACACGTGGCCGCGCGCGCTCGCCAAACCGCCCTATTGCGTGATCGGCGACGCCGCGCACGCCATGAGCCCGCAGCTCGGCCTCGGTACGACGCTGGCCGTGCAGGACGCACTGGCATTGGCATCGTGCGTGCAAGCCCATGGTCCGACCGACGGAGCCCTCGCCTACCACGCGCGCCGCCTGCGCACCGTGCAGGCGTACCAGACGCTCAGCCGCGCGCTTACACCGTGCTTCCAGGCGCAATACGGCGGCTGGTTGCGCGACGTGGTGTTCACCACCGGGCTGCGCATCCCCGGCGTCAGATGGTTGATGAAGCGCAGCCTTGCGGAACCGCCCGCGCGCGACGCGGCCTTCGCGCCAGCGCCGGTCACCTCACCAGCCAGCGGAGAGCCGCAGGCCTGAACAGCTTTTGCCCTGTCACCATGGGCCTGCTGCCCACGTTCCTCCCCGAGCACCAGTTCAGCGAACAGCATCGCATCGGCATCGATGCGGCGCCCGGCTGCGTGCTCGATGCCGAACGGATCGCCGAGGCGCCCGACGTACGGCCTACACGTCCAGAATGACCAGCGTGCCTGCGCTGCCGGCATCGACGCTGTGCGGCACACCGGCGGGCACCACGTACAGTTCTCCAGGGGAAACCATCACTGCCTCGCCGCCAATGCGCAGCCGCAGTTCGCCGTCGAGCACGAGCAGGCCTTCGGCGTAGTCATGCGCTTCGTCGGGGTATGGCGTACCGTCCATGCGCAGGACCTTGAAGTTGCCGCCGCCAAACCGCTCCACCACGTGGGAAGACCATGCATGGGGCAACGCGTCGGCAACGGCATTGAGATTGATGAGCGGCACGTCGACCTCGGCACGGAAGAAGAAGCGCCGAGCATAGCAGCCACCGCAGAAACAGCAAGGGCGGCGCCGCACGTCTTGCGGCACCGCCCTGGCGCGACAGCCAGACCGGCCGGCGCCTACGCGTCGTATGCCTCGACGCCGATATCGGCCATGGTGCCGAAGCCCTCCGCGGCCTTGAGGTGATCCACACGATAGCCGTGCTTGTACACCGCCACCAGGCGCACTTCGTTGGTCGGCTCGATGTTCAGCTTCATGCGGATGCGCGAGACGTGGCTGTCGATCGTGCGCGTGTATTCCGATGAGTTGCGGCCCCACACCTGGCCAAAGATGTGGTCTCGCGACAGTGTGCGGCCCACGTTCGAGAACAGCAGCAGCGCAAGCTGGAACTCGATGGCCGTCAGCGCGACGGGCTGACCGTGCAGCGTGACCTGCTGGCGCTGGGGGTTGAAGTGATACGGCCCCAACTCGAACGGCAGGCGGCCATACGGAATCGGATACGCGCGACGCAGCAGCGCATCGACGCGCGCACGCAGCTCAGAAATGCGGAACGGCTTGGCGATGTAATCGTCAGCGCCCTGCGTGAGCGCGCGCACCAGGCTCTTTTCGTCTTCCTCGGCCGTCACGAACAGAATGGGGAGCACCTCCTTGTGACGGCCCCGTACGACGCTCAGCACATCGATGCCGAGCATGCCCGGCGTATGCCAGTCGAGGATCAGCATGTCGTACGAGCAGCGCCCGAGCATGCGCAGCAGCGTGGTGCCATCGGTATACGTGACGACTTCGTGGTCGGATTGGGACAGGATCTGGACGATGACTTCGCTTTGGAAGGGGTCGTCTTCGAGCAAGGCGATTCGCATGTTCGGTTCCATGAAAGTTTGCCCACATGCGCGCCAGAATGGCGGCGCCCCTGGCCGGCGCCCGGTCCGCCGTGCTTTCACGCGATCCGTTGCATGTGTTACGTGTTTTCGATTTTCATGGCGAGGTCTGCCACGGACCATGAGAAAAGTCCCAATTTGTGAACATGCTTGCAGACCATTTTCGAGCGTGTCTTGCGCGGGAGATGCGAAAAAAAAAGCCCGGACAACGGGGTCCGGGCGGCGGTGTTTCTCACATGTGACGGGATCAGAAACACCCAAGGGTCTCGTATGCCAGACACGTGCAGCACACCGGGGGACGCGCTGCAACGTCACGGGGTAACGTCAAGGAGGGGATTCCGACGTATTTGTCCGGCAAACGGGAGTGACATGATGCCTCGCGCAGCCCGCAAGCGCGTCGCCCGTGACAATATTTGACATGTCCTTCCCCCGGGCGGCGAACCGGGCATCACGTCGGATCTGCGTTCTCGAGCTCCTGGCGGATCGATTCGGTCAACATGTCGATCAGCAGGCGAACGCGCTTGGGCACGAAGCGAGCAGACGGCGTAACGAGGTGGATCGGCTCCCCGCTCGTGGCGTAATCGGGCAGCACGCGCACGAGGCGCGGCAGCGGCGCATTGGCTCGGGCCACGGCGCTTGCATACAACGGCAGCGGGCCGATGCCGGTGCCGGCCGCGATCAAGGTCTCGAGGTACGAGAGGCTGTCGGCGTTCAGGCGGGCGCGCACGGCAACCGTCTTCAGCCCATCGGGGCCGACGAGGCGCCATTGCGTTTCGCCGCGCCCGCTGCCGCGAAAGTCGAGGCAGCAGTGATCGGCCAGGCCTTGCACGGTCTGCGGTGCGCCGCGGCGCTGCAGGTAATCCGGCGAGGCGAACAAGCCGATACGCAGCACGCCGAGCGGGCGGGCCACCAGCGAGCTGTCTGCCAGGCGCCCGACACGCACCGCCAGGTCGAAGCCCTCCTGCACCAGGTCGACATTGCGCGGGGTGAGCACGACGTCGAGGTCGATGTCCGGATACTGCTGCATGAAGCGTGCGGCCACAGGCGCCACCAGCAACCGCCCGACGTCTTCCGACGACGTGAGACGCACTTTGCCGCGCGGCACATCCTGGAGCTCACCGGCGCAGGTGGTGGCGCGTTCGATCTCTTCCAGTGCGTGCGACGCCACCTGATACAGGCTCTGGCCCGCATCCGTCAGATGCAGCGTGCGTGTGGTGCGCTGTAACAGTCGAACGTTCAAATCCTGCTCGAGGGCCGCAATGCCACGGCTGACCGACGACTTCGGCAAATCGAGCCGCGCCGCCGCCGCGGTGAAGCTCCCCGCCTCCACGACGCGCACGAACAGCGCCAGCTGATTCAGATCCATGGGTTTCCTCCTGATTGGGGCGCCCGCCGGCTTGTGGTTTTCATTGTCTCGCCGTGAGCAACATTTTTTCCCACAATAACCGACTAGTGCAAACAGGGCAACTACCCTACATTCGGGATATGACAAATCCCCAGACCCAGGAGAACGACATGGAAACCCTCGTGCAAGCCCAAGTGCAGCGCGGCCGTCGGGTGGAGCGCATCATCACGGGCCGGCCGACCTCGGATGGCGCCGGCGTGAAGCTCACCCGCGTGCTGACGAACAACCTGCAACGGCGGCTTGACCCGTTCCTGATGCTCGATGCATTCCGCAGCGATGACCCGAACGACTACCTGGCCGGCTTTCCCGACCATCCGCACCGCGGCTTCGAAACGGTGACGTACATGATCGCGGGCCGCATGCGCCACCGCGACAGCGCCGGGCACGAAGGCCTGCTGCAGCATGGCGGCGTGCAGTGGATGACGGCAGGCAGCGGTGTCGTGCACTCCGAAATGCCCGAGCAGGAAGACGGCGTGATGGAAGGCTTCCAGCTATGGCTGAACCTGCCCGCACGCGACAAGATGACGACGCCGTGGTACCGCGACATCCCGTCCGAAGAGATTCCGGAGTTCACGACGCAGGACGGCGTGGCCGTGCGCGTGATCGCCGGGGAGTCGCAAGGCGTACAAGGCGCGATGACGCGCGAAGCGACGCAGCCGCTGTATCTGGACATCACGCTGCCGGCCGGGGCGTCGTTCGCGCAGCCGCTGCCGGAAAAGCACAACGCGTTCGTCTACGTGTTCCGCGGCAGCGCGATGGTGGGCGATGCGCAAGCGCCGGGCAACGCCGGCCTGCAGCGTGTGGACGACAAGCAGATGGCCATCCTGGCCAACACGGAAGGCAGCGACGGCGTGGACATCCGCGCGGACGATGCGCCGGCGCGCGTGCTGCTGATCGCGGGCAAGCCGCTGAACGAGTCGATTGTGCAGTACGGCCCGTTCGTGATGAACACGCAGGAAGAAATCTTCCAGGCCGTGCGTGACTTCCAGGCCGGCAAGTTCGCCTGAGCCTCAAAGAAAAACCGCCGCTCGGTTTCACGAGAGCGGCGGTTCGTCCAGCAGCGCGATCTGTTCGCGCAATTCCAGCACCCGGTCCTGCCAGTAACGTTGCGTGTTGAACCACGGAAACGCGGCAGGAAACGCCGGATCATTCCAGCGACGCGCCAGCCACGCGCTGTAGTGCAGCAGGCGCAGCGTGCGCAGCGCTTCCACCAGATGCAGCTCGCGCGTGTCGAACTCACAGAAGTCCTCGTAGCCGGCGAGCAGGCTGGCCAGCTGCGACTGCATCGATGCGCGATCGCCTGAGAGCAGCATCCACAGATCCTGCACGGCCGGGCCGGTGCGGCTGTCGTCGAAGTCGACGAAGTGCGGGCCGGCCGAACGCAGCGGGTCGCCTTGCCGGGCGTCGTCTTCTTCGATCCAGAGGACGTTGGAGGCGTGGCAATCGCCGTGCAGGCGCAGCAGTGAGACGTCGCCCGCGCGGTCGTAGCAGCGGCGCACGCCATCAAGTGCGGCGTCGGCGACGCTGCGCCAGGCGGGCAGCAGATCGGACGGGATGAAATCGTGTTCGAGCAGCCAGTCGCGCGATTGCACGCCGAAGGTGTCGATGTCGAGCGCGGGCCGCGCCATGAACGGACGCTGCGCGCCGACGGCGTGGATGCGGCCAAGGAAGCGCCCCATCCATTCGAGCGTGTCGTCGCGGTCGATGGCGGGCACGCGGCCGGCGCAGCGCGGGAAGATCGCGAAGTGCCAGCGCCCAAACGCGTGCAGCGTGCGGCCATCGATTTCCAGCGGCGCGATCACAGGGATTTCCGCCGCCGCCAGTTCCGCCGTAAAGGTGTGCTCTTCGACGATCTGCGTGTCGGTCCAGCGGCCCGGCCGGTAAAACTTGACCACCACCGGGGCGCCGTCTTCCACGCCGACCTGGTACACGCGGTTTTCGTAGCTATTGAGCGCGAACATGCGGCCGTCCGGCATCAGCCCGACCTCCGCCAGCGCATCCAGGATGCTGTCGGGCGTCAGGCCGCCGTATGGCGCTTCGGCGGATGCGGGCAGGCCGCTGTCGTCGCTGCCGTGCATGAACGTCAGCCTTTGCGGCCGCCGAGCAATGCAGCGGCCTTGGCGAACAGGCCGTTGAACGGCTGCTTGGCCGGCTGTGCGGTCTTCTGTGCAGGTTGCGCGGCTTGCGTGCTCTGCGCACGACGCGGATGGCCGCCCTGCCCGTTGCCTTGCGCCTGCCCTTGGCGCTGGCCGCGCGCCTGCGATTGGCCATTGCCGCCCCGCGGCTTCGGTGCCGCCTGGCCGTCGCGCTGACCTTGCGCCTGGCGCTGGCGGTTTGCGCCGCCATTGCGGCCTTGGCCTTGGTTCTGCCCCTGGCCACTGCCGGTCGATTCACGGCGCGGCTCGCGGGGCTCTCGCGGAGCACGCGGTTCGCGCGGCGCGGCATTGCCGCCAGCGGCTTGGCGCGGCTGGCCGCGGCCACCGCCCGGGCGACCGCCACGCGCGTTGTTGCGCCCATTCGGAATCGGCTCCGGCGCAATCGTCGGGTCCGGCTCGAAGCCTTCCAGCACGGTGCGCGGCAGCTCGCGCTTGATGAGGCGCTCAATGTCGCGCAGCAGGCCGTGCTCGTCCACGCAGACCAGCGAGATCGCCTCGCCCTGCGCACCCGCGCGGCCCGTGCGGCCGATACGGTGCACGTAGTCTTCCGGCACATTCGGCAGGTCGAAGTTGACCACGTGCGGCAGTTGGTCGATGTCGATGCCGCGCGCGGCGATATCGGTGGCGACCAGCACGCGCAGCGTCCCGGCCTTGAACTCCGTCAGCGCGCGCGTGCGTGCCGATTGGCTCTTGTTGCCGTGAATGGCCAGCGCGGGGATGCCGTCGCGGGTGAGCTGCTCGGCCAGGCGGTTCGCGCCATGCTTGGTGCGCGTGAAGACCAGCACCTGGTGCCAGTCGTTGTCGCGCACAAGCTTGGCGAGCAGTTCGCGCTTGCGCTCGCGGTCGACCGGATAGATGCGCTGCTCGACCGTCTCGGCCGTCGTGTTGCGGCGCGCGACTTCGATCAGCGCCGGCTTGTCGAGCAGACGGTCGGCCAGTTCGCGAATGTCGTCGGAGAACGTGGCCGAGAACAGCAGGTTCTGACGCTTCGGCGGCAGGATGTTGAGGATCTTGCGGATGTCGTGGATGAAGCCCATGTCAAGCATGCGATCGGCTTCGTCCAGCACCAGCAGTTCAATGTGCGACAGGTCGATGGTGCGCTGGCCGACGTGGTCGAGCAGACGGCCCGGCGTGGCCACGACGATATCGACGCCGCGCTTGAGCGCATCGATCTGCGGGTTGATGCCGACGCCGCCGAACATCACCATCGACTTCAGCGGCAGGTATTTGCCATAGGCGCGCACGCTTTCTTCCACCTGCGCGGCAAGCTCACGCGTTGGCGTCAGCACCAGCGCACGGATCGGGAAGCGCATGCCCTGCGGCGTCTGCACCTTGTTGGGCTGCGATGCAGACAGGCGGTGCAGCAACGGCAGCGTGAAACCGGCGGTCTTGCCGGTGCCGGTCTGTGCACCGGCGAGCAGGTCACCGCCCCTGAGGATGGCGGGGATGGCCTGGCGTTGAATCGGAGTGGGTTCTGCGTAGCCGAGTTCGGCCACGGCACGTACCAGCTTGTCTGACAAGCCGAGTTCGGAAAACGACATGGAAAAGCGATTGGACCGGCGTGTCCCGCGCATTCGTTCGTGCGCCAATCGTGGACAAAGCCTGGGTAGGTGACGGGGCGACTGGACCCCGGGGACTGCGAGAAGGGGCGTAGTTTAGCAGGATGCGGGGTGGGGGGTTTTGTTGGTGTTGGTTTTTGGGTTGTGGTGCATCCGTGTTTCGTGCCCGGCAGGGCACGAAACACGGATGGACCACCGCCCCCCCTTCATCCCCCCCGCAAAGCCGCCAAGGGCGCATTCACCACATCCCCCAGCCGCTCAGCCAACGAATACCTGGCCATATAGCGCCGAAAGTGCGCCAGAAACGCCGTCTCCGCTGGCGTCAACCGCCGCTCCTTGTGCCACAGCAAGTACAGGTCGATATCCGCCACCCCTTCCTCCGGCGGCAAGCGCCACAGCCTCTGTTGCGCGAGATCGTCCGCCACGATGTGTTCCGGCAAGCAGCCGATCCCGTAGCCGGCGAACACCAGCCGCTTGATCTCGTCCAGGCTCGGCGAGGTGGCGACGATACGACCGGTGAATCCCTTCTGATCGCGAAACACCGCCAGCGGCGAGAGCGCATCGCCGAGCTGATCACTCATGAAGGAGACGAAGTTCTCGCCGAGCAGGTCGTCGATCGACAGCCCGGTGCGCCCGAACAACCGGTGGTGCCGTCCGCAGAACACGGCATAGCGCTGGCGCAGGAACAGTTGCCGCTCAAGCTTCTCGACCGGCGTCCGGCACAGGCTCAGCCCAATGCCGGCGCGCTTTTGCGCCAGTGCATCGAGGATGTCCGCGCTGCGCATCACGTCCACCTGCAGATCGACGCGCGGGTGATGCCGATGAAACGCCGCGAGGCATTCGTCGTACACGCCCGATTGGATGCGGCTGACGGTCAGCAGATGCAGCACGCCGCTTACATCGGCCTGCGGCTCGCCGAGTTCGGAGCCGAGCCGCGCGACGTTGCCGTAGACATCGGTGGCAATGCGCAGCACATCTTCGCCCGCGCGCGTGAGGCGGAAGCGCGAGCCGCGCCGTTCGATGAGCGTGTGACCGAGCTGATCTTCCAGGCGCCGTAGCGCGAGGCTCACCGCCGGCTGGGTGATGTGCAGCCGCACCGCAGCCCGGCTGATGCTGCGCTCGTGGACGATGGTGAGGAACGTGCGCAGCAGGTTCCAGTCGAGCCGGTCGCTGACGAGTGCGGGGTCGAAGGCAGACGGTTCCATGATGGCCGGTCGTTCCTCTGAATATGAGTTGAATTTATGCGAAGAATAAGTATTCAGAATTTGACTAATACCCGTCAACCGGCAATAAACACGCATCGCCGCCTCGATGCGGCGAGTAAAAAAACTTGCGAGGAGCACCACCATGCAACTGTCTCAACCGAGCGGGCGCCAGCCTGCGCGCGCGGCCACCGCCGCCTTTGTCGGCACCATGATCGAGTGGTACGACTTCTACATCTACGCCACCGCCGCCGCGCTCGTATTCGGGCCGCTGTTCTTCCCGGGCGGCGATCCGTTCCTGAGCACGCTCGCGTCGTTCGGCACGTTCGCGGTGGGCTTCTTCGCCCGGCCGCTCGGCGGCGTGGTGTTCGGCCACTGGGGAGACCGCATCGGCCGCAAGAAAGCCCTGATGATCACGCTCACGATGATGGGCCTGGCGACCATCGGCATCGGCCTGCTGCCGACGTACGCCACCGCCGGCGCCATCGCCCCGGTCCTGCTCGTGGTGCTGCGCGTGGTGCAGGGCATTGCGGTCGGCGGCGAATGGGGCGGCGCGGTGCTGATGGCCGGCGAGCATGCGCCCCAGGGCCGGCGCACGTTCTTTGCCTCGTTCGCGCAGCTGGGCAGCCCGGCCGGGTTGATCCTCTCGCTGCTGGCGTTCCGCCTCGTCACGTCGATGGAGAAAGACGCGTTCATGGACTGGGGCTGGCGCCTGCCCTTCCTGGCAAGCGCGGTGCTGCTGCTCGTGGGCGTGGCGATCCGCCTTGGTGTGAACGAATCGCCCGAGTTTGCGCAGATGCAGGCGCAACGCAAGACGGCCAAGCTGCCGATCGCCGAGGTCTGGCGCACGGCGCGCGTGCCGCTGCTGCTGTGCATCGGCGCCAACACGATCGGCATCGCGGGCGTGTACTTCACCAACACGTTCATGATTGCGTACACGACGCAGTACCTGTCGCTGCCCAAGACGCTGATTCTCGATTGCCTGTTTGCCGTGGCGATCATCCAGTTCCTCGCGCAGCCGCTCGCGGCGTGGCTCTCCGAGAAGCTCGGCGGCGCGCGCTTCCTCAAGCTGATGGCGCTGCTGGCGATGGCCTCGCCGTATCCGATGTTCCTGCTGGTGCAGACGCGCCACGCTCCGCTGATGGTGCTGGGCATTGCGCTGGCCGTGGTGTGCATGGCGAGCTTCTATTCGGTGATCGCGGGCTTCGTGTCGGGTGTGTTCGAGACACGCGTGCGCTACTCGGCGATCTCGCTGTCGTACCAGGTATGCGGTGCGGTGGCGGGCGGGCTCACGCCGCTGGTCGGCACCGTCCTCGCGCAGCGCTTTCACGGCCAGTGGTGGCCGCTGGCGGTGTTCTACACGCTGCTCGCCGGTGTGTCACTGCTGTGCATCGCGGCCATCGATGCACGCCAATGCGGCCGCGCACCGGCTGCCGATGCGGTGAACGCGTAACGATCTCCATCCACCTGCTTCACCATGCTCACGTTTTTCCATCCTGAACAGCTCCTGCACCACCCGCAGAGCTACTACTCGCGCGGCAAGATGCGCACGCCGCAAGAGGTGCCCGACCGCGCGATCCACCTGCTGCAGGCGGCGCGCGATCTCGGCTTCACCATCACGCGACCCGAAGACCATGGCGTGGCGCCGCTCACCGCGGTGCACGGCGAGCCCTACCTGCGCTTCCTGCAGAACGCCCATGCCGAATGGCAGCGGCTGCCCGAAGACTGGGGCGACGAGGTGATGTCCAACATCTTCGTGCGTGAACCGAACGCGCTGCGCGGCGTGCTGGCCCAGGCGGCACGGTACCTGGCCGACGGCAGTTGCCCCGTGGGGGAGAACACGTGGCGATCGGCCTACTGGTCTGCACAGAGCGCAGCGGCCGGTGCGCAGGCCATCCTCAACGGCGAGCGCATGGCGTATGCGCTGTGCCGCCCGCCGGGGCATCACGCCCGACGCGAGGCCGCTGGCGGTTTCTGCTACCTGAACAACGCTGCCATCGCCGCGCAGGCGCTGCGCGGGAGGTTCCAGCGCGTCGCCATTCTCGACACCGACATGCACCATGGCCAGGGCATCCAGGAAATCTTCTACGACCGCGCCGATGTGCTGTACGTCTCCATCCATGGAGACCCGACCAACTTCTACCCCGTCGTCGCCGGTTTTGACGACGAGCGCGGCACCGGCGACGGCCTGGGCCTGAACGTGAACCTGCCGATGCCGCATCGCTCGCCGGAATCGGTGTTCTTTGACAAGCTCGACCAAGCGCTGGCCGCGCTGGCACGCTTCGAGCCTGACGTGCTGGTGCTCTCGCTCGGCTTTGACATCTACCGCGAAGATCCGCAATCGCAGGTGGACGTATCCACCGAAGGCTTTGGTCGTCTTGGGCAGGCCATCGGCGCGACCGGCTTGCCGACGCTGGTGGTGCAGGAAGGCGGGTATCACCTCGCCACCCTCGCACAGAACGCCGCAGCATTCTTTGGCGGGCTTCAAGCGCCGCTTCGGCCGGCCGGCTGACCTCCCGCCCGGGCGCAAGCGCTTCGGCCCTGCGCCGAATGTTTGCGCCCACTCTCCATGCGGGGCCCGTCCCACCGGCGTCCCCGCCGAAACCTCTCCCCCTCTAGAGTGCTTGCTCGAATCGCACGCTTGGCGTTTTCAAACGTCTGTTCCTAACATGCCCGAGCAACACAAATACACATGTTTGAATCGTGCGTTCGAGCGCTGCAATGCAGCAATCGCGCGCCGGTATCGGACCAAAACAAGAGGTTGGAGACATGGGACGTCCTGGAGCAGGAGACACCAAGGGCCGCATTCTGGAAGCCACCGAACTGCTGTTCATCGAGTTCGGCTACGAGGCGATGTCGTTGCGGCAGATCACGGCGCGCGCCAAGGTCAACCTGGCGGCGGTCAACTACCACTTCGGCAGCAAGGAAGCGCTGATGCAGTCGGTGCTCGGACGCCGGCTCGATCCGCTCAACACGCGCCGGCTCGCCCTGCTGACCGCCTGCGAGGAGCGCTGGACGAAGGAGCAGCTTTCCTGCGATCACGTGCTGGGCGCGCTGTTCGTGCCGGCCTTGCAGATGGCGCGCAATCCGGAAACGGGCGGCCCCGCCTTCCTGCGCCTGATGGGCCGCGTGTACTCCGACACCTCGCCGTTCGTGCAGAACTACCTGCTTGGCCACTACGCGCCGGTCTTCGATCGGTTCTTCGAAGCCTTCTCCCGTGCGTTGCCGCACGTGCCGCGCCCGGAACTCGGCTGGCGCCTGCACTTCGCGCTCAAGGCGCTGGCAGGCGTGCTGGCGGGTGACGACCTGAACAACCTGCTGCCGCTGTTCACGCAGGGCAAGCCGATGAACGATGCATCGCTGCTGGCACGCCTGACCGCGCTGGTGGTGGCCACATTGAATGCGCCGTTGCCGGGCGAGGCGGGAGCGCTGGACCAGGTGGTCGAGCTGGCCGAAGCGCAGGTGCCCACACCGGTGGCACATGCCGACGACGCGGCCGGCGGCAACGATGGCGGCCACGGCGGCGCCGGCCGTCAGGGCGGCCGCCTGACGGAGCGCAGCGCCACGCCGGCCACCGCATCGCCATTCCCGGGCGATCTCTTTGGCCGCACGCCTGGCGCACGCACCGCCATGCAGCAACACGACGGACTGAACGTCGATGAACACGGCGATCACGACGACGAGGCCGACACCTCGGCTGCACCGACCGCACGCACACGGGCCTTGGCCATCCGCCGCAGCAACGCGGCGCGCGCGATCTTCCCGGCCAACCCGATGCGCCCGTGGCGCAGTCCGGGAGCCTGACCGCCCCGGTACTCGCCGCGCGGCGCCGTCGCGCCCAGGCACGGCAGTCGCTCGGGCGCTGGCGTGATGCCGCCCGCCGACACGTACGGCACATGAACGCATCCAACGGAGACCCTCATGACGACGATCTGGATCGTCCTGCTTTGCATCGCCGCGCTCGGGCTTGCCAGCATGGAAGCCTCGGCGCCCGCCTGGCTGATCATGACCGGCGTGTGGCTGGCCGCCGGCGCGTGGCTCGGCCTCGTGGGCCCGGCGGCGACCACCGTACTCGCCATCGTCTTCGTGCTGCCTGCGCTGGTGCTCGCGATCAAGCCGCTGCGCCGCGCTCTGATCACCCGGCGCGTGCTGGCGATGTTCCGCAAGATCATGCCGGAGATGTCGCAGACCGAACGCGACGCCATCGAGGCCGGCACGGTCTGGTGGGATGCCGAACTGTTCTCGGGCCGGCCGAACTGGTCGCGCCTGCTGTCTTCACCGCAGCCTCGCCTGTCGCCCGAAGAACAATCGTTCCTCGACGTGGAAACCGAGAAGCTCTGCGACCTGGCCAACGACTGGGAGAGCACGCAGATCTGGCAGGACATGTCGCCCGAAGCGTGGGCGTATGCCAAGGAGGCCGGCTTCCTCGGCATGATTATCCCGAAGGAGTACGGCGGCAAAGGGTTCTCGGCCTATGCGCACTCGCAGGTCGTGATGAAGCTGGCAACGCGGTGCTCGGCGGCCACCGTGTCCGTCATGGTGCCCAACTCCCTGGGGCCGGCCGAGCTGCTGCTGCACTACGGCACCGAGGCACAGAAGAACCACTACCTGCCGCGCCTCGCCCGCGGTGAGGAGATTCCCTGCTTTGCGTTGACCAACGCGTATGCGGGATCCGATGCGGCGGCCATCCCGGATGTCGGCGTGGTCTGTCGCGGCATGCACGAAGGCCGCGAGACGCTTGGTTTTCGCGTGACCTGGAGCAAGCGCTACATCACGCTCGGCCCCATTGCGACGGTGCTGGGCCTGGCCTTCCGCGCGGTCGATCCGGATGGCCTGCTCGGCGGCGACAAGGAGCCCGGCATCACGTGCGCGCTCATCCCGACCCAGCATCCGGGCGTGAACATCGGCCGCCGCCATTGGCCGCTGAACGCGGTGTTCCAGAACGGCCCGAACTGGGGCAAGGATGTGTTCATCCCGATCGACTGGGTGATCGGCGGGCAGGCGCAGGTCGGCCGCGGCTGGCGCATGCTGATGGAATGCCTCGCTGCGGGCCGCGCGATCTCGCTGCCGTCGTCCAACGTGGGGCTGGCCAAGCTGGCGGTGCGCAGCACGGGCGCCTATGCCGCCGTGCGCCGCCAGTTCCGCACCCCCATCGGCAAGTTCGAGGGCATCCAGGAGGCGCTCGGCCGCATGGGCGGCAATCTCTACATGATGGATGCGGCGCGGCGCCTGTCTGCGCTTGCCGTGGACCTCGGCGAGAAGCCTTCGGTCATCTCCGCCATTGCCAAGTACCACGTCACCGAACGGGCGCGCGATGTGGTCAACGATGCGATGGACATCGTCGGCGGCAAGGGCATCTGCATGGGGCCGAACAACTTCCTGGCGCGCGCGTATCAGCAGGTGCCGATCGCGATCACGGTGGAAGGCGCGAACATCATGACGCGCTGCCTGATCATCTTCGGGCAGGGCGTGATCCGCTGCCATCCGTACGTGCTGCGCGAGATGACCGCCGCGCAAGGCGCCGACTCGCCCGAGACGCTGCGCGCGTTCGATGCAGCGCTGTTCGGCCACGGCGCCTTCATCGCGGGCAACTTCGTGCGGGCGTTCCTGCATGCGCTGTCGGGCGGCCGCGTGGCGCCGGCGCCAGGCAACGCCGCGCCCGAGATGCAGCGCTATTACCGCGCCGTGAACCGCTTCTCGACGGCGCTGGCACTGCTGTCGGACGTGGCGATGTTCACACTGGGCGGCACACTCAAGCGCCGCGAGAGCATCACCGGGCGCCTTGGCGACATCCTCTCGCAGATGTACCTGGTCTCGGCTGCACTCAAGCGCTTCGAAGACGAAGGCCGCCCGGCCGAAGATGCACCGCTCGTGCATTGGTCGGTGCAGGATGCGCTGGTGCGTGCGCAGGACGCGCTCGACGGCGTGCTGGCGAACTTCCCGAGCGCGGGCATCGCCGGATTGCTTCGCGCGATGATCTTCCCGTTCGGTGCCCCGTATCGCAAACCGTCGGATGCGCTTGCGGCGCAGGTGGCCGAACTGATGCAGACGCCGGGGGCCGCACGCGATCGCCTGCTGGCCGATTCGTACTGCCCCACGCCCGACATCGACCCGATCGCCTACGGCGAAGAAGCCTTCCGCCTGCAGCCGACCGTGGACGCCATCGAGCAGCGCCTGAAACCCGCCATCCGCGAGGGGAAGCTTCCGCCCGTGCCGCAGAGCCTCCCCGACTTTGAAGCGTGGATCGCGCAAGCCGTGGCACAGAAGCTCATCGACGAGGCGGAACGCAAGCAGTTGTGCGACTACGCGCGCTTCGGCGAACACGCCGTCGCCGTGGATGACTTCCCGCCGGACTTCAACCTGCTGGCCGACCTGCAGCGCCGCAAGGATGCGCTCGACGCGTTGCAGACCACTGAGCGCCGCGCGGCGTAACACCACCAACGCGCCACCACACAACCACAACGATGCAAGACAAGTACCTCGATTTCGTCGGTTCCGGTTTCGGCAAGTGGCTCTCGGCCAACCTGGGCCTGCCGCAGCCGGTGCCGCTGCGCCGCTATCGGCCGGGAGAGCCGGAATTCGTCGGCCCGTTCCTGGTGGGTGCGGCACCGGGCGGCGCGATGCGCGAGGTGCTCGCCGCGCTGTTTGCCGGGATCGGTGTGCCGACACGCTTTCATGAAAGCGATCCGGAATGGCTCGGCGCGGCCAACCGGCATGGGCAGATCACAGGCCGCTTCGTCGCGCCGACGGGCAAGGACGGCGATGCGTTCGACCGCATCGGCGGCATCGTCTTCGATGCAACGAGCATCACCTCCATTGACGGGCTCGACGCGCTGTACCACGTCTTCCACGACGGTGTGCGCGCGATCGGACGCTGCGGCCGCGTAGTCGTGATCGGACGCCCACCCGAACGCTGCAGGACACCGGAGGCCGCCATTGCCCAGCGTGCGCTCGAAGGGCTGACCCGTTCGCTCGGCAAGGAAATCCGGCGCGGCTGCACGGCACAGCTCGTCTACGTTGCGGCAGGCGCCGAAGGCGCGGCGGAATCGACGTTGCGCTTCCTGCTGTCGGCGCGCTCGGCCTATGTGTCGGGGCAGGTGGTGCGCGTTGGCGCCGCGGTGCCGCGCTCGGTGGATTGGCAAAAACCGTTGGCCGGGCGCACCGCGCTGGTCACGGGCGCGTCGCGCGGGATCGGTGCTGCCATTGCGCACGTGCTCGCGCGCGACGGTGCGCGGGTCCTGTGTCTCGACGTGCCAGCCGCGCAGGACGGGTTGAACAGCGTCGCCCAGGAGATCGGCGGCGAAGCGCTGGCGTATGACATCGCCGCGCCGCAGACGCCTGCCCTGCTCGCACAGCAGATCGCCGCGCTCGGAGGCATCGACGTCCTCGTGCACAACGCCGGCATCACGCGCGACAAGACGATCGCCCGCATGACCGAAGCCGCATGGCGGGCCGTGCTCGACATCAACCTGGCAGCGCAGCTGCGCATCAACGAGGCGCTGCTCGCGGCCAACGCGTTGCGCTCGGGCGGCGCCATCGTCTGCGTGTCGTCCATCAGCGGCATTGCGGGCAACCTCGGGCAGACCAACTACGCGACGTCCAAGGCAGGCGTGATCGGCCTCGTGCAGGCGAGCGCGCCGCTGCTGGCCGAACGTGGGATCACCATCAACGCCGTCGCGCCCGGCTTTATCGAGACGCAGATGACGGCGGCCGTACCGTTCGCAATCCGCGAAGCGGGCCGCCGCATGAACGCGATGAGCCAGGGCGGCCAGCCGGTCGACGTGGCCGAAGCGATTGCGTGGTTTGCAAACCCCGCCTCGAACGGTGTGACCGGCAACGTCGTGCGCGTGTGCGGCCAAAGCCTGCTCGGAGCCTGAGACGACCATGCGCGCCACCCCCACCGCACGCCTGCCCGCCACGCCGTTCACTGCCACGCAGACGCTGGTGACGGAAGCGCCGTCGCCCGGCACGCTGGCATGGCGGGCGCTGCTGTCGCAACGCAAGGGCAAGCGCGGCGGGCCGCTGCCGCGCCGCACGCTGGTCCGCCAGGAGGTGCCGCTCGATGCCGCGCACATCGCGCAATACGGGGCGGTGTGCGGCTTTTCGCCGGCGCACGGCGTGCCGATGACGTATCCGCATGTGCTGGGCTTTCCGCTGCAGCTCATGCTGATGACGGAGTCGGCGTTTCCGTATCCGGTGATCGGCCTGGTGCACCTGTGCAACACGATCCGGCAGCACCAGCGCCTGCAGATCGGCGAGCGCGTGCGGGTGGAGGTGCGCCCGCGGCGGCTGTTCCAGCATCCGCGCGGACAGGCGTTCGCCATCGAGACGGCCATTGTCCGGACGGGCGCGGTGGTGTGGGAATCGCTGTCCACGTATCTGCGCGTTGGCGTGCAATCGCCGCAGGGGGCGCCGCTGATTGCGCTGCCCGCGGCGCAAGGTCTGTCGCCCGACGGCCACTGGGACGTGCCTGCCGACACGGGCCGCCGCTACGCGGGCGTATCGGGCGACTGGAACCCGATCCACGTCTCGGCCATCGGCGCGAAACTGTTCGGCTTTGCGCACCCGATCGCTCACGGCATGTGGACGAAGGCGCGCGCCGTGGCGGCGTTGCTGCCGGCCACGCCGCTCACGGCAGGCGAGGTCGTCGCCGAGTTCAAGACGCCGCTTTCGCTGCCGGGCGCGGCCACGCTGTGGCAGGCCGAAGCCGCGACACCCGGGCGCGCCTTTGAGGTGCGCAACATCGCGGGCGACAAACCCTATTTGCGCGGCGTGCTCACGCTGCTGCCGGCACAACAGAAACACACCGGAGACTGAACCCATGCTCGTGAATGCGCAGGGCAGCGCGCAGGTGCGCCGCGTCGCCATCCTCGGCGGCAACCGCATCCCGTTCGCCCGCTCGAACACCGCCTACGCCACGGCATCGAACCAGCAGATGCTGACCGCCGCCATGCAGGGCCTGATCGACCGTTTCAACCTGCATGGCCAGCGGCTTGACGAAGTGGTGGCCGGCGCGGTCATCAAGCACGCACGCGACTTCAACCTGGCGCGCGAGACGGTGCTCTCCACCACGCTGGCCAGGCAGACGCCCGCCTACGACGTGCAGCAGGCGTGCGGCACCGGCCTCGAAGCCGCCATCCTCATCGCCAACAAGATTGCGCTGGGGCAGATCGACGTGGGCATTGCCGGCGGCACGGATACCACGTCCGACGCGCCCATCGGCCTGAACGAAAAGATGCGCAAGGTGCTGCTGGAGGCCAATCGCGCCAAGTCCACCGGCGCACGCATCAAGGCGCTTGCCGGGCTGCGGCCGTCGATGTTCGTGCGCCCGCTGCTGCCGCGCAACAGCGAGCCGCGCACGGGCCTGTCGATGGGCGAGCACTGCGAACTGATGGCCAAGCGCTGGGGCATCCGCCGCGAAGACCAGGACGCCCTCGCGCTGCGCAGCCACCAGAACCTGAGCGCCGCCTACGAGCGCGGCTTCTTCACCGACCTGATGACCGCCCACCTCGGGCTCGACCGCGACAACAACCTGCGCACCAACCTCACCATCGAACAACTGGCGAAGTTGCAGCCGGTGTTCGACCGCAGCGAGGCCGGCACGCTGACCGCAGGCAACTCGACCCCGCTGACCGACGGCGCATCGTGCGTGCTGCTCGCCAGCGAGGAATGGGCGCGCACGCACAACCTGCCCGTGCTCGCCTACATGACCTGCGCCGACACGGCCGCCGTCGACTTCTTCAGCGGCACCCCCGAGCAGAACGAAGGCCTGCTGATGGCGCCGGCCTATGCCGTCTCGCGGATGCTGCAACGCGCGGGCCTGACGCTGCAGGACTTCGACTACTACGAGATCCACGAGGCCTTTGCCGCGCAGGTGCTGTGCACGCTCGCGGCGTGGGAGTCGCCCGAGTACTGCCGGGAAAAGCTCGGCCGCAGCAGCCCGCTCGGCAGTATCGACCGCAGCAGGCTGAACGTGAACGGCAGCTCCCTCGGCACCGGCCACCCGTTTGCCGCCACGGGCGGGCGCATCGTCGCCACGCTCGCCAAGATGCTGGCGCAGCGCGGCAGCGGGCGGGGGCTGGTGTCGATCTGCGCGGCAGGCGGCCAGGGCGTGGTCGCCATCCTGGAGCGCCCCGAAAACATGTCGCATTGAACCGACGGGCCTACGGGAACGGCCCGCTCATCCAACCCGCGCGGCACATAACAAAACCATGCCGCGTTTCATGGACGGAGACACCATGAACACCGTTGCCGACCGCAGCAATCTGACCGACCGCATCTGGCTGAAGTCGTATCCCGAAGGCGTGCCTGCCGAGATCGACCCCGACCGCTACCACTCCCTGGCCGAGGTGTTTCGCGAATCGGTGGAGAAATACCGCACCCGCGTCGCCTACGTGAGTGTCGGCACGGAGATGACCTACGACGAATGCGAACGCCAGGCGAAGCACTTCGCGGCATGGCTGCAGTCGCGCGGCGTGAAGAAGGGCGACCGCGTGGCAATCATGCTGCCCAACAGCCTGCAGTACCCGGTGTGCCTGTTCGGCACGCTGCTGGCCGGCGCCATCGTCGTCAACGTGAACCCGCTGTACACGGTGCCCGAACTGGCGCACCAGTTGCGCGATTCCGGCGCGCAGACCATCGTCGTGCTGGAGAACTTCGCGCGCACGCTGGAGCAGGCCTTGCCTGGCACCCAGGTGCGCAACATCGTCATCACCGGCATTGGCGACCTGATGGGCGGCGCGCTCAACCTCAAGGGCCGCGCGCTGAACTTCGTGATGCGCCACGTGCAGAAGCAGGTGCCGCCGTACACGCTGCCCTCCCCCGTCTGGCTGCGCGATGCGCTGGCCACGGGACGCTCGCGCACGCTGCAGCCGGTGCAGCTGGAACCCCAAGACATCGCCTTCCTGCAATACACCGGTGGCACCACGGGCGTGGCCAAGGGCGCGATGCTGACCCACCGCAACATCATCGCGAACCTGCTGCAGGCGGAAGTGTGGTCCAAGGGCATGCTCTCGGATGAGGCGGAGACCAACGTCACGCTGCTGCCGCTGTATCACATCTTCTCGCTCACGGTGAACCTGCTGATGTTCATGACCATGGGCGGGCGCAACATCCTGATCGCCAATCCGCGCGATACCAAGCGCGTGCTGTTCATCCTCCGCAAGGAACGCTTCTCGGGCATCGCGGGCGTCAACACGCTGTTCAACGCGCTGCTGGAAGACCCGGAATTCGCCAACCGCGACTTCTCGGCCATGAAGATCACCATCGGCGGCGGCATGGCCGTGCAGCGCGCGATTGCAGAGCGCTGGAAGAAGGTCACCGGCCACACCATCGTCGAAGGATATGGGCTGACGGAATGCTCGCCGGTCGTGTCGATGAACCCGCCGGACATCACCGAGTTCAGCGGCACGATCGGCCTGCCGGCACCGTCCACGGAAGTGCGCTTCAAGCGCGACGACGGCACCATCGCACCGATCGGTGAACCCGGCGAGCTGCAGGTGCGCGGCCCGCAGGTCATGCGCGGCTACTGGCAGCGCCCGGACGAGACCGCGAAGGTGATCGACGCCGACGGGTGGTTCTCCACCGGCGACATCGGCGTGATGGACGCCAACGGCTACATCCGGCTGATCGACCGCAAGAAGGACATGATCCTCGTCTCGGGCTTCAACGTGTACCCGAACGAAATCGAGGACGTGGTGGCGCTCCATCCCGGGGTGCTCGAGGTGGCCGCCATCGGCGTGCCGGACCCGGTGGCGGGCGAACGCGTGAAGATCATCGTCGTGCCACGCACCGGCGCGCTCACGGAAGCCGCGCTGCTCGAACACTGTCGTGCGCATCTGACCGGCTACAAGATGCCGCGCATCGTCGAGTTCCGCCACGAAGAACTGCCCAAATCGACCGTCGGAAAGATCCTGCGCCGCGAACTGCGCGATGCCGACCCCGACATCCAGCGCGCCCGGGCCGCGCAGGCACAGCAATGAGTACAACGACCATCGCACGGGAGACCCGCATGCAGCTGCGCACCCTCGTCCTGGTGGCCGCACTGGCCTGGAGCGCCGCGGCCCAGCCGCAGACGCCGGAGGCCTCTGCCCCAGCCGCCGGCACCGCAACGCCGTCCGCCGCCATCGGCAGCTTTGCCGCCATGGACGTCGCCAGACAGACGGCATGGCTCGGCAGCCAGGTCCACGCCAATGCCTTCGCCAACTGGTCCGACGAGGACATCCTCGCCATGGCCCAGGCCATGAAGCCCGAGACGCTGGTGCGCTGGCTGCGCGCCGAAGTCGCCAAGCTGCCCGAGTACGAATACCGCATGCGCCGCCAGGAGCGCGTGAAAGAACAGTGGCAAAGCCAGCCCTCCCTCATGCTGGTGCGCTACCGCAACGCGCCGCGCCAGGTGTATGCGCGCTGGCTCAAGGGCGGCGCGCATGCCGGGCAGGAAATCCTCTACGACGAGACTGTGCGCAAGGACGAGATGTACGGCCACCTGGGCGGCGTCTTCGGCTTTGCGGCCATCTGGAGTGCGCTGGATGGCGCGCTGGCGAAATCGCAGTCCAACCACACGGCGCGGGAGCTGGGCCTGCAGTTCATCGTCGATTCCGTCGAGCGCGACGGACGCGCGCATGTCGCGGCCGGCGGCACCGGCAAGTTCAACGACGCCCGGGTCGTCACCGAAAACGGCGAGCGCATGCTGCGGCTGACCTGGGATGCGCCCGGCGGGCCGCCGGCGTTCTACGCCAAGCGCGTGAGCCTGTATTTCGACCTCCGGAACCCATGGGTTCGCATCGAAGAATCGTGGGACGAATCGGGCAACCAGCTCGAGAAAATCGTCATCGAAAGCGTGACGCGCAAGACGTGGAGCGACCAGACCTTCAACCCCAAAAACCCGGAATACAAGTTTTAGTGCACCGCCCGCGGACCGTTGTGCACCAAGGCACCGCCGGCCGGCGGACGGTATGAAACGAGACTAGGGGAAACCCCTTGTTGCGTGCGTACCAGCTAGAGGAAAGCTTCGGTCAATCCGGCGAAAACGCTGCGTTATGCTGCGAAAACACAAATCGCCCCACCCGGCGAAATAACAATCCCATCCAGAGAGACAACCACATGAACCGCACTGCCCGCCGCTTTGCCGCAGCGCTTGCCTGCGCTGCCGCCAGCACCTTCGCTGGCTCCCTGGCCCATGCCCAATCCACCGCCGAGGCCAATGTCGCCGCAAGCGCCAGCACGGGCGCCGAAGGCTCCGGCGGCGGTGGCGGCGGGTTCGGCAAGTTCATGGACGACTACGTCTGGGGCCGCAACGTGATGGCGATGGGCTGGTTCTACATCCGCCCGATGGACTCCGCCACGCCGCTGACGACCACCACCAGCGCGCTGGGCCTGGGCACGTACCAGTCGCCGGGAACTGACGTGAAAGTCAGCAACGCCAACACGCTGTCGCTCACGTTCACGCACTTCTTTACCGACAACCTCGCCGGCACGTTCGTGGGCGGCGTACCGCCGAAATTCAACCTCTACGGCAGCGGCAACGTGATCGCGCCGGTGCCCGTCGTCGGTCCGCTCACACTCATCAACCTGGGCCTGCCGCAGAACAACCCCGTCGCGACCGTGCGCGAGTGGAGCCCGGCCATCGTCGCGCAGTACTACTTCGGCACCAAGGAGAGCAAGTTCCGCCCGTTCCTCGGTGCCGGCGTGAGCTACAACTTCTTCACCAACCTGCGCCTGAACTCGAACTTCGTGAATGCGCTGCAGAACCTCGGGCAGGTCCTGCAGCTCGGCATGGGCCAGGTCCCGACCGGGCCGGCCAAGGTGACAGCGGAAACGTCGAGCTCCTGGACGCCGGTGGCCAACGTGGGCGTGTCGTATGAATTCGCCAAGAACTGGACTGCCATCGGCACCGTGTCGTACCTGCCGCTGAAGACGACCTCGACGATCACGATCCGCAGCCAGCAGGGCCAGGTGCTGGCCGTCAACAAGACCGACATCAAGGTCGACCCGATCGTCTTCGGGCTGGCGATCGGTTACAAGTTCTAAGTGGCCGACCGGCCGGCCGTGCTGGCCGGGCCATTGATCCACGGCAAACGCCACCTCCGGGTGGCGTTTTTCGTTGCGGCGCGACCCGATATGATGGCGGGAGTTTGCTGCCGCCCTTCTGGCCAGCCGTCCCACCTTTCCTGCCCCGCCCATGACCCAGCCTTCCATCGCCATCGTCGGAGCCGGCATTGCCGGTGTTGCCTGTGCCAATGCGCTCGCCGCGGAGGGCATCGCCGCCACGGTCTACGAGCGTGCCGGCGGCGTGGGCGGCCGGCTGGCCACCACGGTGCTGCCCGAGGGGGCGCCCGCCTATGCGTTCGACCACGGCGCGCAGTCGTTCAACGTACGCAGCGAGGCCTTCCGCCGCGCAGTGGACGCGGCCCGCCGGCAGGGCTCGGTGATGCCCTGGCCGGCACGCTGGGGCCATCGCACCGCAGACGCGCTGCAGCCCGACACGCGCGACGAAGCCCGCTACGTCGGCCTGCCCGGCATGGGCGCGCTGGTGCGCAGCCTCGCCACGCCGCTCGACGTGCGATTCGGCCATGCCGTCACGCGCGTGGCCCACGACGGCCGCCGCTGGACCCTCGAGCGCCACGGCGCGGAAGCCGTCCACGCCGACATCGTCGCCCTCGCCCTGCCGGCGCCCGAGCTGCCGGCGCTGTTCCATGGCGCAACGCCGGCCTCGTTGCAGGAGACCATCGCCCCGGTCGGCTACGCCCCGTGCTGGGCGCTGATGATGGGCTTCGCCCAACCGCTGAGCGTGCCCTACGACGGCATCCGCATCGACGATGACATGCTCGCCTGGGCCGCCCGCGACAATACCAAGCCGGGCCGCGTGATGGTCGACGAATCGTGGGTCGTGCATGCGTCGCCGGGCTGGTCTGCCGCGCACGCGCACGACACCCCGGAGCAGGCGCTGCACGCCATGCATGCCCGCTTTGCCGAGGTCTTCCCCGGCATGCCGGAGCCGGACGTGATGGCCGCGCACCTGTGGCCGCACGCGCTCGTGGAGCAGCCCGCCGGCGTGCCGTGCCACTGGGACGCCGCCACCCGCCTGGGCGCCTGCGGCGACTGGTGCGAAGGGCCGCGCGTGGAGGCCGCCTTCCTCAGCGGTGTCGCGCTGGCCGCACAGATTGCCGGGGCGCGATAGGAACCCACCTGCCGGCGTTACAATGTCGGGTTGTCTCGTGTTTCGTGTGCCGGGTCGCTCACCCGGCGGTGGCTTTCCCCTGACGACGCCATGCGCACCCGACGCCAAGTCCTCGCCCTAGCCTTTGCCGCCGCCGCTGCAGCGGCAACGGTTTCGCTGTCCGCCCGTGCGCAGGTGCTGCGCAATATCCCGGCGACGGCGCCGGCGGCCCAGTTGACCGTCAATTCGGCCAACACCGGCACGCTGAGCACCGGCAGCACCGGCCTGGTCCGCATCCTGCTGCTCGGTTTCGGCAGCAGCAGCGCCGATATCCGCTTCGCTCCGGGTGTGCGGATCCTGTCGCTGGACGGGCGCCTGCTGCCGCCGGGTTCGGTGGTCGGCCAGACGTTCAAGGTGCGCTACCAGCTCGACCTGTATCAGCAGCTGCTGACCGCCTGGGTGGTCAGCGACGAGGATTACAAGGCCGCGGTGGCCGCGCAGGCCCAGAGCCCGTCGCAATAGCGCAGTCCGCAACCCCACGAAATACGTGCCCCCAGGTCAACCACTGTGAACGGCACATGAAAAAAGTCTTCATCAAAACCTACGGCTGCCAGATGAACGAGTACGACTCGGACAAGATGTCCGACGTGCTCAATGCGGCTGAAGGCCTCGTCCCCACCGACTCGCCCGAAGATGCGGACGTGATTCTCTTCAACACGTGCTCCGTGCGCGAAAAGGCGCAGGAAAAGGTGTTTTCCGAACTCGGTCGCGTGAAAGCGCTCAAGGCGCTCAAGCCGGACCTCGTGGTGGGCGTGGGCGGCTGCGTCGCGAGCCAGGAAGGAGCGTCCATCGTGGCGCGCGCGCCTTACGTGGACGTCGTCTTCGGCCCGCAGACGCTGCACCGCCTGCCGGAGTTGATCGCCGCGCGCCGCCGCACGGGCCGCTCGCAGGTCGACGTGTCGTTCCCCGAGATCGAAAAGTTCGACCACCTGCCGCCGGCGCGCGTGGAAGGCGCCACCGCGTTCGTGTCGATCATGGAAGGCTGCTCGAAATACTGCAGCTATTGCGTGGTGCCGTACACGCGCGGCGAGGAGGTCTCCCGCCCGTTCGACGACGTGCTCGCCGAGGTGGCCGGCCTGGCCGAACAGGGCGTGCGCGAAGTCACGCTGCTGGGCCAGAACGTCAACGCCTACATCGGCAAGATGGGCGACACGAACGAGCGGGCCGATTTCGCGCTGCTGCTCGAATACGTGGCCGAGATTCCCGGCATCGAGCGCATCCGCTACACGACGAGCCATCCGAAGGAATTCACCTCGCGCCTGATCGAGGCGTACGCGACCAACCGCAAGCTGGTCGACCACCTGCACCTGCCCGTGCAGCACGGCTCCGACCGCATCCTGATGGCGATGAAGCGCGGCTACACGGTCCTCGAATACAAGAGCATCATCCGCAAGCTGCGCGCGATCCGGCCGAACATCTCCATCGCCACGGACTTCATCGTCGGCTTCCCGGGCGAGACCGATGCGGACTTCGCCAAGACGATGGACCTGATTCACGAAATCGGGTACGACAACTCGTTCAGCTTCATCTACAGCCCGCGCCCCGGCACGCCGGCGGCCAACCTGCAGGACGACACGCCGCACGCGGTAAAGCTCGAGCGCCTGAAGCTGCTGCAATCGACCATCGACGCCAACATGGTTCGCATCAGCGAGGGCATGGTCGGCAGCGTGCAGCGGATTCTCGTGGAAGGCCCGTCGCGCAAGGACCCGACCGAACTGCACGGCCGCACCGAGAACAACCGCGTGGTCAACTTCGCCCTGCCCGATCTGCCGCAGGCGCGCCGCGACCAGCTCGTCGGCCAGATGCTGGACGTGCGCATCGTCCATGCGTATCCGCACTCGCTACGCGGCGAAGTGGTGGCGGACGCGGTCAACTGATCATCGACACAGACCGATTTGATGAAACCGACCCTCGCTGAATTCACCGCGCCCAAGAACGACAACGCGCGCCTGCAGAACCTGTGCGGGCCGCTCGATGAGAACCTGCGGCAGATCGAGCAGGCGCTGGACGTGACGATCAACCGGCGCGGCAGCAAGTTCACCGTGCGCGGCGCCAACGCGCAAGGCGCAGCGAATGCCCTGGAAACGTTCTACAACGCCGCGCGCGAGCCGCTGTCGGTGGATGACATCCAGCTTGGCCTGGTCGAGACGCGCCAGGTGGCCGCACACGGCGCACACCTGCCGGCGTCCCACCTCGAAACGTCGGACGGCAACGACCTCTCGCCGGTGCTGCATACGCGCCGCACCGACCTGCACGGCCGCACGCCGATGCAGCGCCAGTACCTGCGCCACATCCTCTCGCACGACCTGTCGTTCGGCATCGGCCCGGCGGGCACGGGCAAGACCTACCTGGCCGTTGCCTGCGCGGTGGATGCTCTCGAGCGCGACGCCATCAAGCGCATCGTGCTGACGCGCCCAGCCGTGGAAGCCGGCGAGCGGCTGGGTTTCCTGCCCGGCGACCTCGCCCAGAAGGTGGACCCGTACCTGCGTCCGCTGTACGACGCGCTGTACGACCTGCTCGGCTTCGACAAGACGCAGAAGATGTTCGAGCGGCAGATGATCGAGATCGCGCCGCTCGCCTACATGCGCGGCCGCACGCTCAATCACGCATTCATCATCCTCGACGAAGCGCAGAACACCACGCCTGAGCAGATGAAGATGTTCCTCACGCGGATCGGCTTCGGCTCCAAGGCCGTCATCACCGGCGACACCACGCAGATCGACCTGCCGCGCGGACAGAAGAGCGGCCTGGTGGAAGCGCAGCATGTGCTGCGCGACGTGCGCGGCGTGGCAATGACCCGCTTTTCCAGCATCGACGTCGTGCGCCACCCGCTGGTGGCCCGCATCGTCGAGGCCTATGACGAATTCCATGCCCAGCATAAAGATGCATAAGGACGCCTGAACGTGGCCAAAGCGAACACCAAGACCAAAAGCAAGAAGATCCAACCTCAAGCCACCGGCCCGCGCGTCGACGTATTCGACGCCAAGGGCAAGCCGAAGACCGTGGACGCCAGCGCCCTGCGCATCGCGTTCGCCGACGGCCGCAGCCTGATCGTGAGCCTGCCGGACACGGCCGACGGCGCCATCACGCTCGTCGCCGAGCACTCCGATGCCAACACGCATGCCATGCTGTCGCTGCGCCCCGAGCACCACGACAGCATCACGCTGCAGATCGAAAGCGTCGAAGCCGATGCGACGCAGCCCGCTGAAGCCGAAGACATCGACGAGGCATTCGGCGGCGCAGAGATGCTCACGCTCGACCTGACCGTGCAGCACGGCGATGAACTGAAGGCCGCCGCCCGCAAGGCGCTGCCCAAGGAGCAGGACATCGAGGCGTGGATCGCGCCGGCGCTGTTTGCCGATGCGCAGCTCAACGTGCGCTTCGTCGGCGAGGAGGAGGGCCGCACGCTCAATCGCACGTACCGCGGCAAGGACTACGCCACCAATGTGCTGACTTTCTCCTACGCAGAGAACGAGGATGACCCGGTCTCGGCCGATATCGTGCTGTGCCACCCGGTGGTCGTGAACGAGGCGAAGGAGCAGGGCAAGCCGGTGCTTGCCCACTACGCGCACCTGATCGTGCACGGCACGCTCCACGCGCAAGGGTACGACCACGAAGACCCCGCCGATGCCGAAGAGATGGAAGGCATCGAAACGCAGATCCTCGGCGAACTCGGTTTTGCCGATCCGTACGCCGATCGCTGAAGCGCATCGCCCCCCCTGCAACGCCGGCTCCATGCCGGCGTTTTGCTTTGCGGGCCCGGATGTTTCAGCCCTGAATCGTCCCCCGGTTTGCCGCGCATCCAGCCCTGACACCGGTGGGCGGCCGGTCCTCCGCCATTTGGCGCATGGGCGCGCCCGTCAAACCGCGCATGCGTACGGCTTTTGGCATCGGTCATTCGACACGTGCGCCGTGTCCGTACGGCCCATGGGCTCGCGCGACGTCGATTCCTATCCTCGACGCATAAGCCGCCACTCGAGCGTGCTGAATCCATCGGCGCGAACGAGCGCCATCGGGCCAACCCGCGCACAGACCGGCACGGCCCAGCGGGGAGGTCATCATGCGTCAACGCTTCATGGACAGCATTCCGTGGACCACGCTGCTCGTCGGCGTGGGTGTCGGCACCGCGCTAGCCGTCACGCCCGGAACGGCACGCGCCGATCACCGGCAGTCATGCTACGCAGGCATCGTCGTCGTATTCGACGGTGCGTGGCATCCGGGCGCCGTGGTGGGCTGCCGCACGGTGAACGTATCGGACAGCAACAATGTGGTCGGTGCGGAAATCAACCTGATGGTTGCGCAAGGGACGATCCGGCCGCGCGTGCAGGCCGTCGTCGGCAGCACGAGCGTGCAGGCACTTATCGGCGGCGGCTATGACTTTGCGAGCAGCAAGGCGCTGATGGGGGTGGGCGTCACGGGCGACCACTGGCTGGCGGGCCTCGACAAGGAGCTCGCCGGACGCTGGACAGCCTACGGCGGCGCGAGCACGCTCGGCCGGTATCACGGCAACTCGCACCCGGTGGCCGCCGCACCGGCTACCGCACCGACAAGCAACAACACCAGCCCGCCGCCCAACGACAACAACGCACCAGGCAAGCCCAGCCCGACGCCCGCTCCCGCACCCGGCACATCGCCGAGCCCTGGCCCGACGCCAGCACCCGGCCCCGGTGCGGCGCCGACGCCGACGCCGACGCCGACGCCGACGCCGACGCCGACTCCGACTCCGACTCCGACTCCGACTCCGACTCCGACACCAACACCAACACCGACGCCGACGCCGACCCCGGCACCGGTTCCATCCCCGTGCGGAAGCTGCCACGGCGGGCATCATCATGGCGGCCATCACCATGGCCACGATCACGATCATGGCCACGACGGCGAGCACGGTCACCATGGCGGCAGCGGCGGCCCACACGGAGGAGACCACGGTGGGGACGGTGACCATGGCCGCCACAGTGGCGACCACGACCATGGCGGCGACGGCGACCACGACGGCCAAGGCCACGACCATGGCGGTCATCATGACCGGGCTGGCGATGGCGACCATGACCGCAGCCGCCATAGTGACGACACCGGACAAGGCGGTCGCAAAGGCGGCGACCACGACGGCGGCCATCATCGGGGCGACGATTAGCACCGCACTCGGGCCGGCCTCCGGAAGTGAAAATCCACGCACTTCCATAGAGCCGGCTGCCACCGGCTGTCATCTGGGCGCGAGGTCTTTTGGTGTATGCTGGCCCGATGTTTAACGACGCGCGACCGCGCCATGAATGATCCGTATCCCAGTCCGAAGCCAGCCGACAAACCTCGCTCGCTGCTGGAACGCCTGACCGACCTCATCTCGCCCGAGCCCGAATCGCGGGCCGAGCTTCTCGAAATCCTCCAAGACGCCCACGCGCGCAATCTCATCGACGCCGACTCCCTGTCGATGATCGAAGGCGTGTTTCAGGTCTCCGACCTGTGTGCGCGAGACATCATGATCCCGCGCGCCCAGATGGACGCGATCAACATCGCCGACGCGCCGTCCGAGTTCATTCCCTTCGTGCAGGAAGCCGCGCATTCGCGCTTTCCGGTGTACGAGGGCAGCCGGGACAACATCATCGGCATCCTGCTGGCCAAGGATCTGCTGCGCTTCTATACGGACGAAGGCTTCGACGTGCGCGACATGCTGCGCCCGGCCGTGTTCATCCCGGAGTCCAAGCGGCTGAACGTCCTGCTGCGTGACTTCCGCGTCAACCGCAACCACATTGCCATCGTCGTCGATGAATACGGCGGCGTGGCCGGCCTCATCACCATCGAAGACGTGCTCGAGCAGATCGTCGGCGATATCGAAGACGAGTACGACTTCGACCAGGAAGAAGACAACATCCTGCCCACCGCCGACGGCCACATGCGCGTGCGCGGCCTGACCGAGATCAGCCAGTTCAACGAGGCGTTCGGCACGCAGTTCTCCGACGAGGACGTCGATACGATCGGCGGGCTGCTGTCCAATCACCTGGGCCGCGTGCCGCACCGCGGCGAGAAGATCGTCATGGGCTCGCTGCAGTTCGACGTGCTGCGCGCCGATGCGCGCCAGGTGCAGGTCCTGCTCGTGCGCCGCGTCGCCTCGCCGGCCGGCGGCAGCGCTGCGGCCGCGTCTTCCGGTTCCAACCCCGCCTGATCCTTTCCGTGCCCGCTCTGTTCTCTTCGCCTGCCGCCGATTCGTCCCGCCGGCAGGACACCCCGGTCGTGCCGCTTGCACGCTTGCGTCTGGCCATGCCGCTGGCGGCGCTGCTCGGCGTCATGCACACGCTGTCGTTCGCGCCGAACCATTGGTGGTGGCTGCAGATCCTGTCGCTCGCGGGGCTGGCGGCGCTGGCCGAGCGCGCAGCGCGTCTGCGTGATGCCGCGTGGGTCGGCTATGCCTTCGGGCTGGGCTGGTTCCTGTCTGGCATCTGGTGGCTCTACATCAGCATGCACGTCTACGGCGACATGCCGGCGTGGATGGCCGCGCTGGCGGTGCTGCTGTTCTCCGGGTACCTGGCGCTGCATCCCGCCCTGGCGGCGTGGGCCTGGCAATGGCTCACCCGAGGTCGACGCGGCGGCCAGTGGGCGGGTGCCGCATCGGCGCTCACGTTCGGGGCGGCGTGGGCGGTGACGGAATGGCTGCGCGGCACCGTGTGGACGGGCTTTCCGTGGATCAACGGCGGCTACGCGCATACCGATGGCCCGCTGGCCGGCTACGCACCGCTGGTGGGCGTGTACGGCATCGTGCTCATCGCCGCGGCGCTGGCGGGCCTGCTGTGCGTGGCCGCCGAGCGCCGCCTGCCCTGGCTGGCCGGCATCGCGGCCGCGATCGTGCTGGTCGCCGGCTGGCCGCTGCACGGCATTGCGTGGACGCAACCGGTGGGCAGACCGATCTCCGTGCGCCTCCTGCAGGGCAACGTGCCGCAGGACGTGAAGTTCCAGCAGACCGGCATCGAGCGCTCGCTGGCGCTGTACACCAAGCTCGTCACCGAAAAGCCCGCGCAACTGGTGGTCACGCCCGAGACGGCGTTCCCGATCATGATCCAGGAGATGCCGCAGGAGATTGCGCTGGCCCTGCGCACGTATGCGGACACGACCGGCTCCAGCATCCTGTTCGGCGCCGCCAGCGAGGATTCGCGCGTCGATTACACCAACAGCGTGTTCGGCATCGGCCCCGACTTCCATGGCGTGTACCGCTACAACAAGCACCACCTCGTGCCGTTCGGCGAGTTCATCCCCTTCGGCTTCCACTGGTTCGTCAACATGATGAACATGCCGCTGGGCGACTTCCGCCGCGGCCAGCGCGTGCAGCCGCCCATGACGGTCGCGAGCCAGCGCGTCGCGCCCAACATCTGCTACGAGGATCTGTTTGGCGAAGAGATCGCTGCGTCGCTGCGGCACGCGGACCACCCCGCCACGATGCTCGCCAATGTGACGAACCTGGCATGGTTTGGCGACACGATCGCGCTGGACCAGCACCTGCAGATCTCCCGCATGCGAGCCCTGGAAACCGGCCGCCCGATGCTGCGCGCGACCAACACCGGCGCCACCGCCGTGATCCGTCCGGACGGCACCGTGCAGGCGCGCCTGCCCGCCTTCACGCTGGGTACGCTGCAGGCCGATGTGCAGGGCATGCAAGGCCTGACGCCGTTTGTACGCGCCGGCAACACGCCTGCGCTGGGCGTGAGCCTGCTGGTGCTGCTGGTTGTGCTGGCGCGCCGTCGGCGGGCGGCAGCGCACTGATCGACGACGGCCCGGAGGGCTTTGCAGCCACTTTCCGGGACGGCCGACAAAAAACGCTAAAATTCAACGTTTTACGGCGGGCACCGCAGCAAAACGCGCGGTGCCCGCCGCTGCATTCCACCGCCGCGCAGCACTGTGCTGCCTCGACGGACCTTCGGGACCACCATGCTTACTTTCCAGCAACTCATTCTCAAGCTGCAGTCGTACTGGGACGCCCAGGGCTGCGCCCTGCTGCAACCGATTGACCTCGAAGTCGGCGCCGGCACCTCGCACGTCCACACCTTCCTGCGCGCCATCGGCCCGGAACCCTGGCGTGCGGCCTACGTGCAACCGTCGCGCCGCCCCAAGGACGGTCGCTACGGCGAGAACCCGAACCGCCTGCAGCACTACTACCAGTACCAGGTGGTGCTCAAGCCGGCACCCGAGAACATCCTCGACCTGTACCTGGGCTCGCTGGAAGCGCTGGGCCTGGACCTGAAGCAGAACGACGTCCGCTTCGTCGAAGACGACTGGGAGAACCCGACGCTCGGCGCGTGGGGTCTGGGCTGGGAAGTCTGGCTCAACGGCATGGAGGTCACGCAGTTCACGTACTTCCAGCAGGTGGGCGGCCTCGACTGCAAGCCCGTCACGGGCGAAATCACGTACGGCATCGAGCGCCTGGCGATGTACATCCAGCAGGTCGAGAACGTCTACGACCTTGTCTGGACGGAATGGGAAGAGCCGGGCCCCAACGGCCCCGTCAAGCGCCGCCTGACCTACGGCGACGTCTACCACCAGAACGAAGTCGAGCAATCGACCTACAACTTCGAGCAGGCCGACACCGCCGTGCTGTTCCGCCGCTTTGCCGAGCATGAAGCCGAGGCCAAGCGCCTGATGGGCGTGCGCGAGGAAGGTGCGGCGGACGACGGCGCACCGGTCGTGCAGCTCGCCCTGCCCGCCTACGAGCAGGTGCTCAAGGCCGGCCACACGTTCAACCTGCTGGATGCACGGGGCGCCATCTCGGTGACGGAGCGCGCGGCTTACATCGGCCGCATCCGCAACCTGTCGCGTCTGGTCGCGCAGGCCTATTACGACTCGCGCGAGCGCCTGGGCTTTCCGATGTGCGGCACGGCCGCTGCCGGTGCCAAGACCGCGGAGGCCGCATGACCGCCGTCCGTGCACGGCGTGGATTGGCGCTGCTGACGGCCGCGGCCGTTGCTGCGCTGGCGCTGCCGACAGGCGTGGCACAGGCCGCGCGGCACCGCACTTCCAAGCCAACATCGGCCGAGAAGATCTTTGTCGTGCCCAGCAGCCTCACGCAGCTGTGCGTGGCCGATTCCAAACCGCTGCAACAGGCGCTGAGCACGGCATGGACGCCGCCGCCGCCCTCGCTCGACCAATGGACGAGCCTCGCGCGCACCATGGCGTGCGACCTGTCCGGCGCGCGCGATCTGGGCTGGCACCGCGTGCCGCTGCGCACGTATGCGACGGCCCTGCGCTTCCCGTTCACCTGGGTGGAATGGCAAGGCTCCGGTGCAAAGGCACAGCGCCGCGCGCGCGTCTTCCGCTCGTTGGGACAACTGCCGAGCCGGCTGGAGTTCAACGTATCGGGCACGCTGCAGGAAGTGCGCTACGACGCCCGCCGCGGCACGCTTTCCGCCCGCTTCCTGCGCCGCGACGCCGCCACGCCCGGGACCAACCCCGCGCCGATCGCGCCGCCGCCCCCGCCGGGCCAGTGCGCGGGCACGCAGTTGCAGTTCCAGCAGCAGAACGGCGTGTGGCTGCTTTCCGCCGTGGAACCCGTGCCCGGGTCGCCTTGCTGAGCCCCCATTACGTAATTGCCGCCCATGGAACGTGAGCGGCGCAGAACAACGACGTCACCGATTTTCAACGCTATGTCCACCCTCCTGATCGAACTGCTGACCGAAGAACTGCCGCCCAAGGCGCTGGCCCGTCTGGGCGACGCGTTTGCGCGCGGCCTGTTTGATGGTCTGTCGGCGCAAGGCCTGCTTGAAGAAGGCGCTGCCGTGGAAGGCTTTGCCACGCCGCGCCGCCTGGCGGCATCGATCACCGGTGTGCGCCGTGCGGCGCCCGATCGCGAACTGCGCGAGAAGGTGCTGCCCGTGACGATCGCCTTCGACGCCGAGGGCAAACCCGCCGCGCCGCTCATCAAGAAGCTGGCTGCACTGGCCAAGACGGTCGGTGTGGAGACGATCGCTCCCGAGTCGCTCGAGCGCGCGCCGGACGGCAAGGCGGAGTCGCTGTTCTACCGCTACACCGCGCGCGGCGCCGTGCTGGCCGATGGGCTGCAGACCGCGCTGTCTCAGACCATCGCCAGCCTGCCGATCCCGAAGGTGATGACGTACCAGCGCCCGAACGGCGAGAGCGTCCAGTTCGTGCGTCCGGCACACAAGCTCGTCGCCCTGCTCGATAGCGAGATCATTCCCGCGAGCGTGCTCGGCCTGCAATCGGGCAACGTGACGCTGGGCCACCGCTTCCTGTCGGCCGGTGAAATCGTCATCAAGGACGCTGCGTCCTACGCGAGCACGCTCGAAGCACAGGGCAAGGTCATCGCGAGCTACGCCAAGCGCCGCGAAGCCATTCGCGCCGAGCTGCTCAGGACGGCCGGCAACGATACGGTGGTGATGCCCGAAGCGCTGCTGGATGAAGTCAACGCGCTGGTCGAATGGCCCGTGGTCTACCCGTGCCACTTCGAGGAAGCGTTCCTCGCCGTGCCGCAGGAATGCCTGATCCTGACCATGCAGACGAACCAGAAGTACTTCGCGCTGACGGACGCCCAAGGCAACCTGCGCAACCGCTTCCTGATCGTCTCGAACCTGGCCACGAGCACGCCCGAAGCCATCATCGAAGGCAACGAGCGCGTGGTGCGCCCGCGCCTGGCCGACGCCCGCTTCTTCTTCGAGCAGGACAAGAAGAAGCCGCTGGCCGACCGCGTGCCGCTGCTCTCGCGCGTGGTCTATCACAACAAGATCGGCACGCAGCTGGAGCGTGTCTCGCGCCTGCAGGCGATCGCCGGTCAACTCGCAGAAAAGCTGGGCGCCGATGTCGCGCACGCCTCGCGAGCTGCGCTGCTGGCCAAGGCCGACCTGCTGACCGACATGGTCGGCGAGTTCCCCGAGCTGCAGGGCACGATGGGCACCTACTACGCCCGCCACGACGGCGAACCCGACGACGTGGCGCTGGCCTGCTCGGAGCACTACCAGCCGCGCTTTGCTGGCGACGCGCTGCCCAGCTCCGCCACCGGCACCGTGGTCGCGCTGGCCGACAAGCTCGAAACGCTGGTCGGCATCTGGGGCATCGGCCTGCAACCGACGGGCGAGAAAGACCCGTTCGCGCTGCGCCGCCACGCGCTCGGCATCCTGCGCATGCTGATCGAGAAGCCGCTGACGCTGACCATCGACGACGCGTTGCAGACGGCTGCCGCGAGCTTCGACGGCATCGCGGCCGTCAAGCCGGACCTGGCCGCCATCACGGACTTCCTGTACGACCGCCTGCGCGGCTATCTGAAGGACAAGGGGTACAGCACCAACGAGGTGGAAGCCGTGGTCAGCCAGCGCCCGCAACGCCTCGATGACATCGTCGCGCGCCTCGAAGCCGTGCGTGCGTTTGCCGCCCTACCGCAGGCCGAATCGCTGGCTGCCGCCAACAAGCGGATCACGAACATCCTGAAGAAGACCGACGCGGCCATCGGGGCGGTGCAGCCGCAGCTGCTCAAGGAAGACGCCGAGCGCGCCCTGCACGATGCAGTCGCCTCGTCCGAGCCGCAAGTGGACAATGCCTTTGCGCGCGGCGATTTCACCACCGCCCTGAAGACGTTGGCCGGCCTGCGCGAAGCGGTCGACACCTTCTTCGACGGTGTGATGGTGATGGCCGACGACACCGCGCTGCGCAACAACCGTCTCGCGCTGCTGGGCCAGCTGCACGGCCTGATGAACCGCGTGGCGGACATCTCCAAGCTGGCCGCCTGAGCCTCGTCCGGAGCCTGCCATGCCGCATGTCCCCAAGCTGGTGATCCTCGACCGCGACGGCGTCATCAACCTCGACAGCGATCAGTTCATCAAGTCGCCCGACGAGTGGATCGCCATCGACGGCAGCCTGGAAGCCATTGCCGAACTGAACCAGGCCGGCTACCAGGTCGTGGTGGCGACCAACCAGTCAGGCATCGGGCGCGGGCTGTTCGAGGCCGCCGCACTCAACGCGATGCACGAGAAGATGTACAAGGCGCTCGCCACGTTCGGCGGGCGCGTCGATGCGGTCTTCTTCTGCCCGCACACCGCCGCGGACGCGTGCGAATGCCGCAAGCCCAAGGCCGGCATGCTGCGCGAGATTGCCCGGCGCTTCGACGTGGACCTGTCGGGCGTGCCCGTGGTCGGCGATTCGCTGCGCGACCTGCAGGCCGGCGTGGAGGTTGGCGCCGTGCCGCATCTCGTGCTGACCGGCAAGGGCGCCAAGACGCGCGATGCCGGCAACCTGCCGCCCGGCACCCAGATTCACCAGGACCTGCGCGCGTTCGCGCGCGCGCTGCTTTCGCCCGCACCGCACGGCACGCCGTCACGGGCACCCTGAACCCGCACCATGACCTTCATCCGCTCGCTGCTGTTCCTGGTCTACCTGATCGTCTATACGCCGCTGCATGCGGTGTTCTGCTTCATCACGTTTCCGTTTCTGAATCCGCATCGGCGTTTCTGGGTCGCGGCCGCGTGGACCAAGATCACGCTGTGGGTGGCAAGCTGGCTCGTCGGCATCCGCTGGAAGTACGAAGGCTGGGAACACGTTGAGGCGGCCGTCGCCAGCAACAAGCCCATTGTGCTGCTCTCCAAGCACCAGTCTGCGTGGGAAACGCTGGCGTTTCCGGCCACCATGCCCCGGCCGCTGTGCTATGTCTTCAAGCGCGAACTGCTGTACGTGCCGTTCTTCGGGTGGGCGCTTGGCATGCTGAAGATGGTGCACATCAACCGCAAGGACGGCGCCAACGCGTTCGCCTCGGTGGCGCGCCAGGGCAAGGCGCGCATGGCCGACGGCGCGTGGATGATCATGTTCCCTGAAGGCACGCGTACGCCGGTTGGCGCACCCAATCCGCGCTACAAGAGCGGCGGCGCGCGCTTTGCCGTCGACACCGGCGCATGGGTGCTGCCCATCGCGCTCAATTCCGGGCGGCTGTGGCCGCGCAACGCGTTCCTCAAGCATCCCGGCCTGATCACGGTGTCTGTCGGCCCCGCCATTTCGAGCGCCGGCAAGACAAGCGATGAGCTCAACCGCGAAGTCCAGACATGGATCGAAACCGAAATGCGTAGAATCGACGTCGACAGCTACCGCGAGCCCGCATGAAACTGCTGCGCCCACCGACTTCGCCCACCGCCGCCGACAGCACTCAGCTCGAGCTGCCGTTGCTCGCGCCCGAGGCGCCGTCGGAGCCTGGTGCGCCGTCGGACGCCAGCCTGCTCGCGCCGCCGGCATTCGACCCTTCCACCGTGCCGTTGGGCCCCAACCAGCGCCGGCTGGCGCTGGGCGAACGCGCGCTCGTCTACAACCTGAAGCGTTCTTCGCGGCGCACCATCGGCTTTGTCATCGATGACCGCGGCTTGTCGATCACGGCGCCGCGCTGGGTCACGCTTGCCGAGATCGAGCACGCCATCGCCGAAAAGCAGAAGTGGATCTTCGCCAAGTTGGCCGAATGGCGCAGCAGTGCCGCACGCCGCGTGCTGCCGCCCATGGCATGGGAAGACGGCGCAACGCTGCCCTTCCTCGGCAAGACGATCACGCTCAAGCTGGAATCGCCCATCGGCGCGCTGATGTTCGATGCCGACACGTGCATGCTGCACCTTGGCCTGCCGCCCTCCGCGACCGAGCAGCAGATCAAGGACCGCGTGCAGGGCTGGCTGCAGACGCAGGCGCGGCGCGTCTTCGGCGAGCGCCTCGACGTGTATGCCGAGCGCCTGGGCGTGCGGCACAGTGCGTATGCGCTGTCTTCGGCTGCCACGCGCTGGGGAAGCTGCACGGCCGACGGCAAGATCCGCCTGAACTGGCGGCTCGTGCACTTTCCGCTGAGCCTGATCGACTACGTGGTCGCGCACGAACTCGCGCATCTGAAGGAGATGAACCACAGCCCCCGCTTCTGGGACACGGTCGAGTCGATCTTCCCCGAGTTCCGCGAAGCGCGCGAGCAGCTGCGCTCGCATCCGCCGGAATACCTGCCAGCGTTTTGATTCGCTGGCGCAGGGGTGGTCGGACCGGGGGGCTCTGCACGTTGGGCAACACCCTCCTACAATATCGCCTTCCCCCGCAGTCCCCCAGGAAGGAAATCCCATGCGAATGCTTCACACCATGCTGCGCGTCGGCGACATGCAGCGCTCGATCGACTTCTACACCAAGGTGCTCGGCATGCAACTGCTGCGCACCAGCGACAACCCCGAATACAAGTACTCGCTCGCCTTCGTCGGCTACGGCCCGGAAGCCAGCAACACCGTCATCGAACTGACCTACAACTACGGTGTGAGCGAGTACGAGCTCGGCACCGCGTTCGGCCATCTCGCCATCGAGGTGGAGAACGCCGCGGAGGCCTGCGAGCAGATCCGCAAGGCCGGCGGCAAGGTCACGCGCGAAGCCGGCCCCGTCAAGGGCGGCAGCACCATCATCGCCTTCGTGGAAGATCCGGACGGCTACAAGATCGAACTGATCCAGGCCCGCTCGATGCCCGATGGCAACCGCCACTAACCTCACGCGCCGGCCCCTGGACGCCACCGCCATCAGCCTGATGGTGGTGCTGTGCATGTGCTGGGGCTTTCAACAGGTTGCCATCAAGGTGGCGGCGCACGACGTCGGGCCCGTCATGCAGGCCGGCGTGCGCTCGGCGATTGCGTCGGTGCTGGTGCTCGCCTTTGCAATGTGGCGCGGCACGGCCCTCTCGGTGCGCGACGGCACGTTGCCCGGCGGGCTCGTGGCGGGCCTGCTGTTCGGCGTCGAGTTCCTGTGCATCTTCATCGGCCTGAGCTACACCACGGCCTCGCGCATGGCGGTGTTTCTCTACACCGCCCCGATCTTCACCGCGCTCGGCCTGCACTTCTTCGTGCCCGGCGAGCACCTGCGCCCGCGTCAGTGGACCGGCATCAGCATCGCCTTTGCAGGGATCGTGCTGGCCTTTGCCGACGGCATCCTGCACCCTGCCGCCGGTCCGTCCACGTCGTTGGGCGATGCGCTCGGCGTGGCGGCAGGCGCGCTGTGGGGCGCGACGACCATCGTCGTGCGGGCGAGCAAGCTCTCGGAAGCGCCGGCCGCCAAGACACTGCTGTACCAACTCGCGGTGTCCGCCGTGATGCTGATGGTGATGGCCGCCGGCACGGGGCAGATCGCCACGGCCAACCTCACGCCGACCGCGCTGGCGAGCCTGGCCTACCAGGCCGTGCTGATTGCGTTCGCGAGCTACCTGACGTGGTTCTGGCTGCTGCGCCGCTACCTGGCGTCGCGCCTGTCGGTGTTCTCGTTCCTGACGCCGCTGTTTGGCGTGGCCTTCGGCGTCTTGCTGCTGCACGAGCCGGTGGGCCTGCGCTTTGCGCTGGCCGCGGTACTGGTGCTCTCCGGCATCCTGCTCGTCAACCTTCGGTGATATCCGGGAAGCTGCCGGCGATGCGCTCGGCCGGCAGCGCGTTGGCCACCGCCACGAAGTCCTCCACCGGCACCTCTTCGGCGCGCCGTCCCAGATCGAAGCCGAGCGCATCGAAATCGACCACGTCGCGCAACGCGCCCAGCGTGTTGCGCAGCACCTTGCGCCGCTGCGAGAACCCCATCGTCACCACCGTGCCGAGGGCGCGCATGTCGACCGGCGCATACGGCGATTTGCCGGCCGGCCACGGGATCATCCGCACCACGGCCGAATCGACCTTCGGTGGCGGATTGAACGAGCCCGGCGGCACATCGAGCACCGGCTCCATGTAGTACCGCACCTGCAGCATCACCGACAGCCGGCTGAACGCCTTGCTGCCCGGCGCGGCCACCATGCGGTCGACCACTTCCTTCTGCAGCATGAAGTGCTGGTCGCGCACGCGGTCGGCAAACGCCGCGAGGTGGAACAGCAGCGGGCTCGAGATGTTGTACGGCAGGTTGCCGACGATGCGCAGCGGCCGCCCCGCCTCATGCAGCGCGCCAAAATCGAACGCCAGCGCATCGCCGGCATGCACGATCAGCCGATCGCCGAAACGCTTCTGCAGGCGCGCGACGAGGTCGCGGTCCAGCTCGACCACCTGCAGCGTGCGCACGCGGTCCATCAACGGTATGGTCAGCGCGCCGAGGCCGGGGCCGATTTCAACGAGCACGTCGTCGGGCTGCGGATCAATGGCGGCAACGATGGCGTGGATCACGCCGTCGTCGACCAGGAAGTTCTGGCCGAAGCGCTTGCGGGCCTGGTGCCCCTGGTGTACGCCGGTCGTGGATCGTGCCATCGCGAAACTCGTGTCGGGAAAGGTGAAATCAGGAACGTAGATCGTGCCGGGCCATGGCAATGGCAGTGTCGATCGCCTCGATCATGCTGCCGAAGTCGGCGCGGCCGGTGCCCGCGAGGTTCAGCGCCGTGCCGTGGTCGACCGACGTGCGCACGAACGGCAGCCCCAGCGTGATGTTCACGCCATGGCCGAACGTGCCGTACTTGAGCGGCGCCAGGCCTTGGTCGTGATACATCGCCAGCACGCAGTCGGCATCGGCCAGCAGGCGCGGCTGGAACAGCGTATCGGCCGGATACGGGCCCCGCGCGTTGATGCCGCGTGCCAGCGCCCGCGCAATGGCCGGCTCGATCACCTCGATCTCTTCGCGGCCCAGATGCCCCGATTCGCCGGCGTGGGGGTTCAGCCCGGTCACGAGGATGCGCGGGGCGTTCAGTCCGAAGCGCGCACGCAAATCACGCGCGACGATATCGAGCGTCTCGTCGAGCACGGCCGGCGTGATCGCGTCCGGCACCTCGCGCAAGGGCAGATGCGTCGTCGCCAGGGCCACGCGCAGCATGGCGTTGCCGTGCGCCGGCTGCGGGCCGGCCAGCATCATCACCACACGCGGCGTGCGGCTGCGCTCGGCGAGATATTCGGTGTGGCCCGTGAAGGGCACCCCGGCATCATTGATCGTGCTCTTCTGCACCGGTGCCGTGACCATTGCGTCATAGCGCACGCCGTCGGGCGCGGCGGCCAGGCAGCCGTCAATGGCGGCATCGAGCAGCTCCAGCACGTAATGCCCGTTGGCGGCATCGAGCACGCCCGCTCGCGCCGGCGCGCCGAGAGGACGTTCCACGATCGTCAACGCCGTCGACGCCACGCGCCAGAAATCGCCCTGCCCGAGCGCGTCTGCACGCGCCTGCAGCAAGGCCGCATCGCCGATCACGTGCCAATGCACGTCGGCATAGCGCGCCGGGCCCTGCCGCGCGATGTGCAGCAAAGCCGCCACGGTGATGTCGGGACCGATGCCGGCGGGCTCTCCGGTGGTGATGGCGATGTTCAGCATGGAACGTTCATTGCAACGTGTTCGGTCGGTAAAAACGCCACGGCCGCCCGCAGGCGGCCGTGAGCGATGCGGACATCCGCCAGCTTACTGCTGACGGTTCACGCGATACTCCACGTGCGCCGTATCGCGCAGCTCGCGGAGCCAGTCTTCGTACGCAGCCTGGATCTTCTGCTCGCGGATCACCGAGCGCGCATAGTCGCGCTGGCGGTCCACCGGCACTTCAGCCTCGCGGCGGCCCTCCACCTGGATCAGGTGCACGCCGAACTGGCTCTGCACCGGCTGCGAGATATCGCCCGGCTTCAGTTCGTTCATCGCGTGTTCGAACTCCGGCACGAGCTGGCCCGGCGACACCCAACCCAGCTCACCGCCCGCGCTGGCCGAGCCATCCTGCGAGTAACGGCGCGCCGCATCGCCAAAGTCGTAGCCGTGGACGATGCGATCACGCAATCCCGCCAGCTGGCGGCGTGCATCGTCTGCCGACATGGTCGGCCCGGTCTTGATCAGGATGTGGCGCACCTGCGTCTGCTGGACCTTGGCGGCGATGGCCGTGCTCGGGGCGCGCTTCTCCAGCAGCTTCAGCACGTGGAAGCCGGCGGGGCTCTCGACGACCTGGCTCGCCACCTGGCCGGCCTTCATGTCGACGACCGCGTTGGCGAACACCGCCGGCAGGCGACCGATCGGGCGCAGCCCCAGCTCACCACCTTGCGCGGCATCCTGGGCCGCGGAATTGTCACGCGCCAGTCTGGCGAAATCTGCGCCGCCCTGGGCTTGCCTGAGCAGGCCTTCTGCCTTGCTGCGAGCCGCCGCCTTCTGCGCATCCGTGGCGTCTTCGGGCACCGGTACGAGAATCTGCGCGACGTTGTATTGCTCTTCGCCGGCGGGTGCCGCGCCACCGCCCTGCTGCGCGAGGTAGTTGTCGATCTCGCCGTCGTAGACCTGCACCTTGGAGTCGACCTCGCGCTCGCGCAGGCGCGCCAGCAGAATCTCCTGGCGCAGGTCGGCGCGGTATTTGTCGTACGGCATGCCTGCCTCCGCCAGCTTGCCCTTGAGCTGCGCCACCGACAGGTTGTTGCGCTGGGCCACGCTTTCCACGGCGCGGTCCACGTCGGCGTCGGACACGCGGATGCCGCTCTCCTTGGCTGTCTGTGCCTGGACGCGCTCCAGGATCAGCTGCTCGAGCACCTCACCGAGCAGGTCGGCGCGCGGGGGCAGCGGACGGTTCTGCGCGCGGAAGGTCCGCTCGACGAGGTCGGCGCGGTTCAGCAGTTCGCGGCGGGTGATGACGTCGGTATTGACCACGGCCGCCACCTCGTCGACAAGCTGGCTGCGCTGCGTGCCCGCGGCGGTCGGGCCCGGCAGCGTGCCCTGCAGCAGCGGCTGCGTCGGCGACGAGCCCGGGTTCGCAAAGATGCCGCGCACCGCGGGCGCACCCTTCTTTGTCGATTGCGCCTGCTGGGCATGAGCCGCGGGCGACAGCATGGTCCCGGCCATGAGCGCGACCAGCACGCCAGTCGCCACACGCAGGCGGCCCAGTGGTGCCACGCGCGTGGCAAAAGCGGTCGATTGGAAAGCCATGATGTCGTTATTCATATTGATCCAGCACGGACGGCGTAATCGGCTGCGCGGACACCGGCTGGTAGCCGGGCACGTTCAAACGGATCACATCGATCGGATTGTTCCCCACCTTCGACAGGCCCTTGAATTCGATCTGGGCGAAGATGTGTGTCGTGTAGCCCGATACGGCATTGCTGTAGCGCTGCACGGCGAGCCGGCCCACCCAGCAGTCGGCCACGTATTCGAAGCCAAGGAGCATATCCGACGGCTTCTTCGCATCCATGTCGTAGCCGATGCGGCCCAGGCCGTACAGGCGCCGCGTGATCGGCCACTGCGCAGAGATATCGGCCTGCTCCAGCGGCAACTGACCGGTGTTGGCGTCCTGCCGGTAATAGCGGTAGCCGAGGTTGATGACCTTGTTGGCCTCGGGTTTCCAGCTGAACGCCACGGTCGAACGCATGATGCGGTCGATGTCCTGATTGTACTGAAGGTTCGTATCGAAAAAGATGCCGCGGAACATCTGGATCGTGGTCGCGCCCAGAAGGTCCGAGTAGCGGCGCACCGACGTCGGCGCCGCGCCTGCCAGCGTGACGCGCTGCCCCTCGAAGTCGATCCGCTGCGCAATGGTGGCGCGCAGGCGCTCGATGCCGGATTCGGCCTCGATGAAGCGCGTGGTCACACCCGCGGTCAGCTTGTTGTTGTCGGCAATGCGGTCGTAACCGGTGTACGGGTTCTCGGTGAAGATCTGGCCGAGGTTGTAGTCGGACTGGCCGGTATCGAACAGCGGAATCTGCGACTGGTCACGGTACGGCGTGTACACGTAGAACAGGCGCGGCTCCAGCGTCTGGATGTAGCTCACGCCGAAGAGCTTGGACACCATCGGCGCATCGCGCTCGAACGTCATGCCCGAATCGAGCGAGAACGTGGGCAGCGTGCGGTTGATCTGCGTGTCCTGCGTGTCGCCGGCGGGGCGATCGAGGCGGTACGCCGTGGTGTTGAGGATGAACTTCGGCGTGACGTACCAACCGGGGCGGACGATCGGGTAGCTGATCGTCGGCTGCATGAAGAGGCGCTCGCCCTGCACGGTGTTGGCCGTGGGGATCGAGAATCGCGTGTAGTCGGTCTGGAAGTTGATGTCGAACCCGCCGATGTCGTACCGGTTGTACATCAGGTTCAACTGCGGCAGGCGCTCGTACGGCGGGGACAGCGGCGTGGTCTCGGTCGACAGCGTCTGGAACTTCTGCACGCGCGCCGTCGCGAGCCAATCACCGATGGAATACGTGACGCCGCCTTCCTGCGTGTACTGGCGCTGCGTCGCCGTGACGATGCTGCGCCCGAGGTCATCCGGATACGTGTTGTCGGAGACCTTGTTGTAGTTCACGTAGGCGTTCAGCCCCGGCGCCAGGCGCTGCGTGTGCTGCAACGCGATCGACCAGCGGTCGCGGTCGGCCTCGCGATCGTTAGGCAGGAATTCGCCGCGCAGGACGCCGCCGTAGCTCGAGCCGAGATAACGGTATTCCGCGCCGAGCTGCAGGCCGCGCTGCGTGAGCAGGCGCGGATACAGCGTCAGGTCACGGTTCGGCGCGATGTTGAAGTAATACGGCAGCGTGACGTCTGCGCCGCTGCGGCTGTTGTAGCCGAACACCGGCGGCAGGAAGCCGCTGCGCCGGTCGTCGTTGAGCGGAAAGTCCATCACCGGCGCGGCGAACACGGGCACCCCAAAGAAGTGCAGCACGCCGTTGCGGCCTGTGCCGACCTGGCGGTCGCTGTCGATGTCGATGCGGCTTGCGCTGAAGTACCAGTCGACGTTGTCCGGCGAGCACGTCGTGTACGTGCCGCGCGTGATGCGGCTGTTGTCCTTGTCCAGGAAGTCGATGCGCTCGGCCGTGCCGTGGCCGCCCGTGGTGTGAAACTCGTAGGCCGGCGTGCTGATGGTGCCTTCGTTGGCCGTGACCTTCAGCTTGGCATCCGGCCCGGTGACGAGCGTGCCGTCGCGGAAGATGCGCACGTTGCCGGTGGCGGTGGCGACGTCGGTGTCCTGGTTGTAATCGAGGGTGTCACCCTTGATGACGGCACCGTTGCGGCGCAGCTCGCCGTGGCCGCGCAGGTGGATGTCCTCGTTCGTGCGGCCGTCCATCGTGTCGGCCGCCGTGAAGGTGGGGACCGTGTTGTCCGGACGCTTGATGGGCTCGGCCATCTTGGGCACCAGCGGGCTGCCGCCCGGGGTGGTGGGCCCGGACGTGGCCAGGGCCGTGACGGATGAAGCCGGTGTCGCCGCAGACGCGGTCGATTGCGTCGGGTCCGCACTCTGCGCCGCGGACGTCGCCGTCCAGACACCGGCCACGGCGAACACCAGCGGGCGCAATGCCAGCGTGTTGCGCCGGTGGGCGGTTCGCTGGTCGGGCGCGGCAACAGCAGGGCGCTGCCGGTTTTTCCTGGCTCGGTTCGGTTCGGTCATGCAGATCGGGAACAGGGCTGCGCGCGCAGGCGCGCACGGGGGCACATCATCGTCGGTGTCCCGCCGCTGCGCGCGGCCCCGACAGGGCTGGCGCTCGCTCGCGGCGAAACTCGGTCGGGTATTATACGGGGCTTCCTTCCAGCCCCATTCCAGCGTTCTCTCAGCATGGTTTCGACCCCTGGCGCCACCACCGGCGCGACCGACGCACGCCTGACCCAACTTCGCGACTGGCTCGGCACATTGCCCGCTGCGCACGGCCTGCGCATCAACACGCTGCAACCCGCTTCGGCCGATGCCAGTTTCCGCCGCTATTTCCGCCTGGAAGGCGCCGGCGGCACCTTGATCGTCATGGACGCCCCGCCGCCGCAGGAAGACTGCCGACCGTTCGTCCACGTGGCCGGCCTGCTCAACGGGGCAGGCGTGCGCGCGCCGCAGGTGCTAGAACAGGATCTCGCGCAGGGGTTCCTGCTGCTGACCGACCTCGGCCCGCAGACGTATCTGCAATCGCTGCGCGAGCACGATTTCGACCTGGCCTACGCCAACACGCTGTTCCGCCCCGCCATCCACACGCTCGTGCGCTGGCAGCTCGCCTCGCGCGAAGGCGAGCTGCCGCCGTACGACGAGGCCCTGCTGCGCCGCGAGCTGTCGCTGTTTCCCGACTGGTATGTCGAGCGGCACCTGCAGCGCCCGCTGGATGCCGCGCAGCGCGAATCGCTCGACAAGATCTTCAAGCTGCTGGTCGACAGCGCGCTCGCCCAGCCGCGCGTGTACGTGCACCGCGATTACATGCCGCGCAACCTGATGATCAACGCGGCCGACCCGTCGCAGCCGGGCGTGCTGGACTTCCAGGACGCGGTCTACGGCCCGATCACGTACGACGCCGCCTCGCTGCTGCGCGACGCCTTCCTGTCGTGGGATGAAGAACACGAGCTGGACTGGGCGGTGCGCTACTGGGAAGCCGCCCGCGCCGCCAAGCTGCCCGTGGACGCCGATTTCGGCGAGTTCTACCGCGCCCTCGAATGGATGGGCGCGCAGCGTCACCTGAAGGTGGCGGGCATCTTCGCGCGCCTGTGCTACCGCGACGGCAAGGCCGGCTACGTGGAAGACACCCCGCGCTTCATCGCCTACCTGCGCCGCGTATGCAGCCGCTACAACGCGCTGGCGCCACTGGCTCGCCTGCTCGATCAGCTGGAAGATCGCGCCCAGCAGGTCGGCTACACCTTCTGACTCCCATGGCCTCCGCACGGGCTGTCGAGTTCCGCGCCGGCATGCTGGCGCTCGCACCGATGCTGCTCGGTGTGGTGCCGTTCGGCCTCATCTATGGCGTGCTGGCCACGTCGGCCGGCATGCCCGCGTGGCTGGCCGTGGCGATGAGCGCAATCGTTTTTGGCGGCGCGTCGCAGATGATCCTCGTGCAGTTGTGGGCCGGGGGCGCGCCCGCGCTTGTGATTGCGGCGACGGTCTCGATGGTGAACCTGCGGCACGCGCTGTATTCGGCCAGCATCGCGCCGACCCTGGCGCACCTGCCGCGCCGCTGGAAATGGCTGATCGCCTACCTGTTGACCGACGAGGCGTTTGCGGCCATGAACCGGCGCGTCGTCAACTCGCGCCCCGGCACGGAAGAAGCCACGTATCGCCACTGGTACTTCCTGGGCGCCGGTGTGGCGCTGTGGACGAGTTGGCAGGCGTCGACCATCGTCGGCGTGGTGCTCGGAGCACAGGTGCCGAACACGTGGCCGCTCGATTTCTTCCTGCCGCTCACCTTCATCGCGATCGTGGTGCCGGCGCTGCGCACACGCGCGCAACTGACCGCCGCGCTGACCGGCGCCGCGCTGGCCGTCGCATGGACGGGCTGGCCGCACAAGCTGGGGCTGATGAGTGCTGCGTGTGTCGGCATCGCCATCGGCGCGCTGGTCGAGCGGCTGGTGGACCGGCGCAACAAGGAGGCGGCCGCATGAAGGCCCTGATCCTTCTTGGCGTGCTGCTGATCTCGGGCGCAGCCACCTACCTGATCCGCCTGTCGTTCATCGCGCTTGAAGGGCGCATGAACCTGCCGCTGTGGTTTCGCAGCGCCCTGCCCTACGTGCCGGCCGCCATGCTGACCGCGCTGATTGCACCGGACCTGCTGATGCGCGACGGTGCGCTGGCGGTATCGGCAGACAACCCGCGCCTGGTCGCGGGCATCGTCGCCATCGCCATTGCGCGCGTCACCAACAGTGCGATGTGGACCATCGTGGGCGGCATGGCCGTGCTGCTGATTCTCATGAAGGTGATGGCTTGAATTCGACGATCCAGGCGATGATCTTCGCCGCCGGACGCGGCGACCGCATGCGTCCGCTGACCGACCACACGCCCAAACCACTGCTGCCGGTGGGTGGAAAACCGCTGATCGTCTGGCAGATCGAGCGCCTGGCCGCAGCGGGCGTGCGCCACATCGTCATCAACCACGCGTGGCTCGGTGCGCAGATTGAAGCGGCGCTCGGTGACGGCGGTGCCTGGGGCGTGCGGATCGCGTATTCGCCCGAAGGCGAGGCGCTGGAGACGGCCGGCGGCGTGGCCCAGGCCATACCGCTGCTGCAGGCCGGCGAAGGCAACGGCGTGTTCATCGCCGTCAGCGGCGATGTGTTCTGCGATTACGACTACGCCGCCTTGCGCGACCGCGCCGCCGCGCTCGAAGCGCAGGCGCAACCGGGCATGCATCTGGTGATGGTGCCCAACCCGCCCTATCACCCGAACGGCGATTTCGCCCTCGACGACGCAGGCACGCTGCACGCCGAGGGCACAGGCCGCCTCACGTTCGGCAACATCGGCCTGTACGACACGCGCCTGTTTGCCGGCATCACGCCGGGCACGCGCATGGCCATGACGCCGCTCTTCCACGCGGCCATCGCCGAGGGCCGCGCCACGGGCGAGCGCTTCGACGGCCGCTGGGAAAACGTCGGCACGCCCGCGCAACTTGCGGCGCTGGACGCCGAACTGGCGGCACGACGGGCTTAAAGCCCGGCAGGGGCTTCCGCACTGAGCGATTCGGCGCTCATCGGGCGCCCCAGCAGATAGCCCTGCAGCGAGTCGCAGCCAAGCTGCGTGAGAAACGCCTGCTGCTCGGCCGTCTCGACGCCTTCGGCGACGATGCGCAGGTTCAGCGTCTGCCCAAGCGCCACGATAGCCGAGACGATGGCGGCGTCTTCCGTGTCGCGCTCCAGGTCGCGCACGAAGCCGCGGTCGATCTTCAACTCGCTGGCGGGCAGCCGCTTGAGGTAGAGCAGGCTTGAATAGCCGGTGCCGAAATCGTCAATGGAGATGCGCACGCCCATGGCGTCGAGCTGCTGCAGGATGTGCAGGCTGGCATCGGCGTCGCGCATGGCGGTCGATTCCGTGATCTCCAGCGTCAGGCAATGCGGGTCGAGCGCGTGGCGGGCCAGCGTGTCGCGCACCGTGTCGATCAGCGCGGCATGGCCGAACTGCAGCGCGGACAGGTTCACGGCGACACTCCACCCGGCATGCCCCTCGCGGCGCCACTGCGCCATCTGGCGGCACGCCTCGTCGAGCACCCACGTGCCCAGCGGCACGATGAGCCCGGTGCGCTCTGCCAGCGGAATGAACTCGTTGGCCGACAGCAGCCCGCGCACCGGATGCTGCCAGCGCACGAGCGCCTCCACTCCGGCGATCGGGCCATGCGGCGCATGGAACTTCGGCTGGTAGTACAGCACGAGTTCGTTGCGCTCGATGGCCAGCCGCAAGTCCTGGACGAGCTGCAACTGCTGGTGCACGTTGGCGTTCATCGACGGCTCGAAGAAGCTGTAGGCGTTCCGGCCCAGCCCCTTGGCGTGGTACATCGCCGCGTCTGCATTGGTCAGCAGATCGTGCTGGTTGGCGCCATCGCCGGGGTACATCGCAATGCCGATGCTGGTGGACACGCGCAGCTCATGCCCGCCGGCCAGGAAGGGCTCGCGCACGGCCTCGAGCAACGTGTCGGCCAGCGTGCCGGCGTCTTCAGGGTCGTCCACGTGGGTCAGCACGACGAACTCGTCGCCGCCGACGCGCGCGACGGTGTCCTGCTGGCGCACACGGCCGACGATGCGCTGCGCCACGTCGATCAGCAGCAGATCGCCCACGTGGTGCCCGTAGACGTCGTTGACCGCCTTGAAGCCGTCCAGATCCATGAACATGAGCGCAAAGCGGCGCTTCTCGCGTTCGGCCGTGCGGATCGCCTGGTTCAGGCGGTCTTCCAGCAGCAGGCGGTTGGAGAGCTTGGTCAGGTTGTCGTGCAGGGCGAGGTACGCCAGCTCCTGGTTGGCCTGCGCCAGCGAATGGGCCAGCACCGCCGTGCGCGCCTCCATGCGCAGATCGAGCACCGAGATGATGAGCGCAATGGCAAGCACCGCCAGCGTGATGAGGATGATGACCAACGCCAGCCACGCGGTGCTGGCGCCGGCATGTGCAGCCCCGCACACGCTGCCCAGCGGAAACGCCGCGGCCGCCATGCCCGTGTAGTGCATGCCCACGATGGCCACGCCCATCACCACCGCCGCGCCGGCGCGTAACGCCCGCACGCGCTGCGAGTGGCCCCGCAGGCGGAAGGCGATCCACAGCGCCGCGCCCGAGGCAAACACTGCGATCACCACCGAGAGCCCAAAGATCGCCGGGTCGTAGTCGATGCCCGGCTTCATGCGCAGCGCGGCCATGCCCGTGTAGTGCATGCCGGCCACGCCCACGCCCATCAGCAGTGCGCCGCCCACCAGGCGCCGCCACGGCAGCTCACGCCGGCTCACCAGCCACAACGCGAACGCAGAGGCCGCGATGGCAATGGCCAGCGAGGAGAGCGTGATGGATACGTCATAACCGAGCGGAATCGGCAGGCTGAAGGCCAGCATGCCGACAAAGTGCATCGACCAGATGCCCACGCCCATGGCCGATGCCCCGCCGGTCAGCCACCAGAACGCAGCCCGCCCCTGTGCGGTGACCACCCGCCCCGCCATGTCCAGCGCCGTATACGACGCGAGCACGGCCACAAGAAGGGAAAGCAGGACGAGAAGAGGGTTGTAACTGCCGACAAGCATGGGTTCTCCAGGCAGGCCGATCCTGGACGGCCACGCTCCATCACGGTTCATCGACCGCATCCGCCCCAGACTTTAGAGGAGGTGACTGTACGCCACAATTTTCTTTGCAATTGAGCCCGCCGCGATGCGGCGCGGGGCCGGCGTTACAATTCATTGATCCCTCTGACGTCAGAAATCACGCCATGTCCGCCTCTGAACTCGCCTTTCTCCAGACCTATCGCCAGCGCCGCGAACGTGTTGCGCAATGGCTGCGCGAACAGGGCGGCGGCGTGGCCATCGTGCCGACCGCCCCCGAAGCGATGCGCAACCGCGACAGCGACTACCCCTACCGGCACGACAGCTACTTCTATTACTTGACCGGCTTCACCGAGCCGGAAGCCGTACTCGCCATCGTGGTCCCCGGCGGCAGCGCGGCTGAATCGCAGACGCGCAGCGTCCTGTTCTGCCGCCCCAAGCACGAAGAACGCGAAATCTGGGACGGCTTCCGCTTCGGCCCGGAGGCCGCCAGGGAGGCCTTCGGCCTGGACGAAGCGCATTCGGTGGAAGAGATCGACGCGGCGCTGCCGAGGCTGCTCGCCAACACGGCCGCCGTGGCGTATCCGCTGGCCGAGAGCGGCACGTTCGACCGCCGCATGCGCCGCTGGCTCGATGCCGTGCGCACGCAGGGGCGGGCGGGCGTGTCCTCGCCGCACCGGGCGCTGGACGTGCGGGCCATCCTCGACGAGATGCGCCTGTTCAAGGACCCCGGCGAGCTCGACATCATGCGCCGCGCCGCGCGCATTTCCGCCGGGGCGCACGTGCGCGCCATGCAGGCCTCGCGCGCCGGGCTGCGCGAATACCACCTCGAAGCCGAACTGCTGTACGAATTCCGCCGTCACGGCGCGCAGAGCGTCGCCTACAACTCCATCGTCGCAACAGGCCCGAACGCGTGCGTGCTGCACTACCGCGCGGGCAACGCTGAACTGCGCGACGGCGATCTCTGCCTGATCGACGCCGGCTGCGAACTCGACGGCTACGCCTCGGACATCACGCGCACGTTCCCCGTCAATGGACGCTTCACCGGCCCGCAGCGCGAGCTGTATGAACTCGTGGTCGCCGCGCAGGAAGCCGCCATTGCACAGACGCGCCCCGGTGTGCCGTACAACGTGCCGCACGACGCGGCCACGCGCGTGCTGGCGCAAGGCATGCTCGACACAGGACTGCTCGATGCCAACAAGGTCGGCACGCTCGACGACGTGATCGCCGGCGGCCAGTACCGCCAGTTCTACATGCACCGCACCGGCCACTGGCTCGGCATGGACGTGCACGACGTGGGGGAATACCGCACGCCGGGCACCACCGCCCCGGCTGAAGGCGAACGCCCGTGGCGCCCGCTCGAGGCCGGCATGGTGCTAACCGTCGAGCCCGGCATCTACGTGCGCCCTGCACCCGGCGTGCCCGAGCAGTACTGGCACATCGGCATCCGCATCGAAGACGACGCCATCGTCACGCCCGAGGGCTGCGAGCTGATCACGCGCGACGTGCCTGTCGCCGTGGCCGACATCGAAGCGATCATGCGAGGCGGCCAATGACGGATTCCACCGCCGCGGCACCCGACTTCGACGTCGCCATCGTCGGTGCGGGGCCGGTGGGGCTGGCGCTGGCCAACTGGCTGCTGCGGGACACCGACTGGCGCATTGCCCTGTTCGATGCACGCGACCCTGAGGCCGCGGCGCGCGACCCGCGCGCGCTGGCGCTCTCGCACGGCTCGCGCGTGCTGCTGCAGGAGATTGGCGGTTGGCCCGCGCGCGCCACGCCGATCACGCACATCCATGTCTCGCAGCGCGGCCACTTCGGGCAGGCGCATATCCGCCGCGAAGATTACGACGTGCCGGCGCTCGGCCATGTCGTGCAGTACGGCGACCTGAGCGCCGCGCTCAACGCCGCACTCGCCGCGCAGATGCGGCAACGCCCGGACCGCCTCACGCGCTATGACCACACGCCGGTCGAGCGCGTCGAGCAACTGCCACGCGCGGATGGCACCGTCGCGCCGGCCCGCGTGCGCGCGCTTCGCGAGGGACGGCATCCGCTGGCCATCGAAACCGAGGTCGTCATCCAGGCAGAAGGCGGCCTGTTCGACGACGCGCGCAGGCAGGCCGGCAGCCTCGCCCACGCACGCCGCCGCGACTACGGCCAGACCGCCATCGTCGCGCACGTGCGCTGCAGCGCGCCGCTGGAAGGCTGGGCCTGGGAGCGCTTCACGCCCGAGGGCCCGCTCGCGCTGCTGCCGCAGGACGATGCGCAGGGACCCGGGTATGCGCTGGTCTGGTGCTGCTCGCCCGGAGAGGCACGCCGCCGCGCGGGGTTGCCCGACGACGCCTTCCTCGCCGAACTCGGTACGGCTTTCGGCGACCGCATGGGCCGCTTTACACACGCCAGCGCGCGCCACACCTTTGCGCTCGGGCTGCACGCGCAACGCGTTCCGGTCGATCGGCGCGTGGCGGCCATCGGGAATGCGGCGCAGACGATCCACCCCGTGGCGGGCCAGGGCTTCAACCTGGGCCTGCGCGATGCGTTCGAGATGGCGCGTACGCTGCGAGACGGCGCAACGCCCGCCGCGCTCGCCCGCTTTGCCCGTGAACGCACGTTCGACCGCGCCGTCACCATCGGCCTGACCGACTTGCTGCCGCGCGCGTTTGCCGTCCCGGGCCGCACGTTCGGCCACCTGCGCGGCGCGGCGCTCACGCTGCTCGAATGCCTGCCGCCGCTCAAACACGGGCTTGCGCGCCAGATGATGTTTGGCCAGCGACGCTAGGGCATGCAGATCACCGTCGTGGGTGCCGGCATTGTGGGCACCGCATGTGCACTGCAATTGCAACGCGAAGGCCATCAGGTCACGCTGCTCGATCAGGCCGGCATCGGCGAAGGCTGCTCGTTTGGCAACGCCGGCTGCCTGAGCGTGGCGTCCGTCGTGCCGATGGCGCTGCCCGGCATGCTCAGGCAGGTGCCGAAATGGCTGGCCGACCCCATGGGCCCGCTCACGGTGCGCTGGTCCTACCTGCCGCGCGCCCTGCCCTGGCTGCTGCAATGGGTGCGCGCCGGCAATGAAGCGCAGGCGCGTGCGACGGCGCCGCCGCTGGCACATCTGTTCAGCGCGACCTTTCCCGGCTATCGCAGCCTGCTCGATGCCGCGCAATACGACAGCCTGATCCGCCAGACCGGGCACCTGTATGTCTGGCGCACGCTGACGCGCTCCTCGGGCGACGCGCTGGCGCAATCGATCCGCGATGCAACCGGCGTGCGCTCCCAAGCCCTGAGCGCCAACGAAGCCCGCGAACTGGAGCCCGCGCTGGCCCCGGATATCCAGTCCGCCCTTTTGCTGCCCGACAACGGCTTCACGGTCAACCCGGAGCGGCTGGTCAAAACGCTGGCGGCCAATCTTGCGGCAGCCGGCGGCACGTTCCTGCGCCGCAAGGTGGTGGATGTCGAATCGGACGACCACGGCCCGACGCGGCTGCAGACCGATTGCGGCACGCTGCCCGTGTCGAAGCTCGTCGTCACGGCCGGCGCGTGGTCGATGCGGCTCGGCGCAAAGCTCAGCGGCACGCGCATCCCGCTCGATACCGAACGCGGCTATCACGCAATGCTGAGCGCCCCGACCGTGCAGCCCTCGCGGCCGATCATGGACTGCGAACGCAAGTTCATCGCCACGCCCATGGAAGGCGGCCTGCGCATTGCCGGCACAGTCGAGATCGGCGGGCTGGATGCTCCGCCCGATTACCGCCGTGCCCGCATCCTGGCGCGACAGGGTCAGCAACTCTTCCCCGGCCTCGCCTTTGCGGACGACAGCCAGTGGATGGGCTTTCGGCCGTCGATTCCGGACAGCCTGCCCGTCATCGACCGCTCCGAGCGCTACCGCAACGTCTTCTTTGCGTTCGGGCACGGCCACCTGGGCATGACGGGCGCGCCCGGCACGGCCAGGCTCATCGCCGATCTGGTCAGCGAACGCGCGCCCTTCATCGACGCCCGCCCGTACGGCCTGCAACGGTTCCGCTGATGCCGCCGCGGCAAGCACGCCCTGCCGCAACCGCACCGCCGCATAGTTTGTGCACAACATTTAGGCAATCGGCCGGTTTGGCGGTAAAATCCCGTCCTCGCATTTTTCACCCCCGTCGTTCCGCCAATGCTGGCGGAAGGGGCTGTTTTTTCGTTTCTTCGTCGCTCAACGCCTCACCAACGCGCCGCGTACCGTGCAGATCGGACCGCATACCCTTCGCAACAACCTGTTCGTCGCCCCGATGGCGGGTGTGACGGACCGCCCGTTCCGCCAGCTTTGCAAGCGGCTGGGCGCGGGCTATGCGGTGTCCGAGATGGTCGCGTCCAACGCGCAGCTCTGGAAGAGCGAGAAGACCATGCGGCGCGCCAATCACGAAGGCGAGGTCGAGCCGATTGCCGTGCAGATCGCCGGCGCCGAACCGATGATGATGGCCGAGGCCGCACGCTACAACGTCGACCGGGGCGCGCAGATCATCGACATCAACATGGGCTGCCCGGCCAAGAAGGTGTGCAACGTGGCCGCCGGTTCGGCGCTGCTGCAGAACGAGCCGCTGGTGGCGCGCATCGTCGAGGCGGTGGTCGGGGCCGTGGGCGACCGGGTGCCTGTCACGCTCAAGATCCGCACCGGCTGGGACCGCGAGCATCGCAACGCACTCACCGTGGCGCGCATCGCGCAGGACGCGGGCATCAGCATGCTGACCGTGCACGGTCGCACGCGTGCCGACCTGTACCACGGTGAAGCCGAATACGACACCATCGCCGCGGTCAAGGCGTCGGTGCGCATTCCGGTGGTCGCCAACGGCGACATCACCACGCCGGCCAAGGCCAAGCACGTGCTGGCCGTAACGGGCGCCGACGCCATCATGATCGGCCGCGCGGCGCAGGGCCGCCCGTGGCTGTTCCGCGAGATCGAACACTTCCTGCAAACCGGCACGCTGCTGCCGGCGCCCGAGGTGGAAGAGATCCGCGGCATCATGAACACGCACCTCGAAGAGCACTACGCGTTCTACGGCGAGTACACCGGCGTGCGCACCGCGCGCAAGCACATCGCCTGGTACACGCGCGGGTTGGCGGGGGCCAACCTGTTCCGCCACCGCATGAACACCATCGAAGACACCGCGGCGCAACTGGCTGCCGTCAACGCGTTCTTCGACGAACAGCGCGCGCTGTCCGATCGCCTCGTCTACGAAGACCAGGCCACCGCCGACAGCGAGCGCCCCACGACGGGCAACAACGACAACAACAAGGAACTGCTTGCCGCATGAGCCGCAACCCGATCGAACGTTGCATCCGCGACAGCCTGGATGCCTACTACCGCGACCTGGATGGCGAAAACCCGTCCAACGTCTACGACATGGTGCTGCAGGCCATCGAGCGGCCGCTGCTGGAGACCGTGATGGAATGGGCCTCCAACAACCAGTCGCAGGCGGCCGATTACCTGGGCATCAACCGCAACACGCTGCGCAAGAAGCTGCAGCAGCACGGGTTGCTCTGAGCCCGCCGACCGATTTCCCTTTCTGACGGCGCCAGGGCCACCACCCCAGCGCCACACCCGCCCACCGGCGTTTCCATCATGATCCAGCAAGCCCTGCTTTCCGTTTCCGACAAGACCGGCATCGTCGACTTTGCCCGTGCCCTGCACGAGCGCGGCGTCAAGCTCCTCTCCACCGGCGGCACCGCCAAGCTGCTCGCCGAATCGGGCCTGCCCGTGACGGAAGTGGCGGACTACACCGGCTTTCCGGAAATGCTCGACGGCCGCGTCAAGACGCTGCACCCGAAGGTGCACGGCGGCATCCTGGCCCGCCGCGACCTGCCCGAGCACATGGCGGCGCTCGCTGAGCACAGAATCCCGACCATCGATCTGCTGGTGGTGAACCTGTACCCGTTCCAGCAGACGGTGGCCAAGGACGAATGCACGCTGGCCGACGCCATCGAGAACATCGACATCGGCGGCCCGACCATGCTGCGCTCGGCGGCCAAGAACCATCGCGACGTGACGGTCATTGTTGACCCGGCCGACTACGCCACCGTGCTGGCCGAAATGCAGGCCAACAACAACACGGTCGGCTACGACACCAACTTCATGCTGGCCAAGAAGGTGTTCGCGCACACCGCGCAGTACGACGGCGCCATCACCAACTACCTGACGAGCCTCGGCGCCGACAAGTCGCACAGCACGCGCAGCGCCTATCCGCAAACGCTGAACCTGGCCTTCGACAAGGTGCAGGAAATGCGCTACGGCGAGAACCCGCACCAGTCCGCCGCGTTCTACCGCGACCTGAAGGCCGTGAGCGGCGCGCTCGCCAACTACACGCAACTGCAGGGCAAGGAGTTGTCGTACAACAACATCGCCGACGCCGACGCCGCGTGGGAATGCGTGAAGTCGTTCGACCCGGCCAAGGGCGCCGCGTGCGTCATCATCAAGCACGCCAACCCGTGCGGCGTGGCCATTGGCGGCACCGCGCAGGAAGCGTATGAGAAGGCCTTCAAGACCGACTCGACTTCGGCCTTCGGCGGCATCATCGCCTTCAACGTGCCGCTGGATGAAGCAGCCGCACAGGTCGTCGCCAAGCAGTTCGTGGAAGTGCTGATCGCCCCGGGGTTCTCGGAAGGGGCGCGTGCCGTGTTCGCCGGCAAGCAGAACGTGCGTGTGCTCGAAATTCCGCTCGGCAACGGCATCAATGCGTACGACTTCAAGCGCGTGGGCGGCGGCCTGCTGGTGCAGAGCCCGGACGCCAAGAACGTGCAGCCGAGCGAGCTGCGCGTGGTCACCAAGCGCCACCCGACCCCGAAGGAAATGGACGACCTGATGTTCGCCTGGCGCGTCGCCAAGTTCGTCAAGTCGAACGCCATCGTGTTCTGCGGCGGCGGCATGACGCTGGGCGTGGGCGCCGGCCAGATGAGCCGTGTGGACTCGGCCCGCATCGCCAGCATCAAGGCGCAGAACGCCGGTCTGACGCTGGCCGGTTCGGCTGTGGCGTCGGATGCGTTCTTCCCGTTCCGCGATGGCCTGGACGTGGTGGTCGACGCTGGCGCCTCGTGCGTGATCCAGCCAGGCGGCTCGGTGCGCGACGATGAAGTGATCGCCGCCGCCGACGAGCGCAACGTGGCGATGATCTTCACGGGCACCCGCCACTTCCGCCACTGATCGGCACGGTCGTTCGACCGATCAGCGGGGCAAGGCGTAGACTGGCGCCTGCCCCGTTTTTCTTTTCTGCTCCGCTCCATTTCATGCGCATCCTCGGCATCGATCCCGGCCTTCGCACCACGGGTTTCGGCGTGCTCGAACGGCACGGCCACAAGCTCGTGTACGTGGCCTCGGGCACGATCAAGAGCAACGGCAATGCCGACCTGCCCAGCCGCCTGAAGACGCTGTATGACGGCGTCTCCGAACTGGTGAGCACCTACCGGCCGGACTGCGCTTCCATCGAAAAGGTGTTCGTCAACGTCAACCCGCAGTCGACGCTGCTGCTCGGCCAGGCGCGCGGCGCGGTGATCTGCGGCCTGATGAGCGGCAACCTGCCCGTGTTCGAATACACCGCGCTGCAACTGAAGCAGGCGGTGGTCGGCTACGGCCGCGCCAACAAGGACCAGGTGCAGGAGATGGTCGTGCGCCTGCTCAACCTGGAAGGCAAACCCGGCGCCGATGCATCGGACGCCTTGGGCGTGGCGATCTGCCATGCGCACGGCGGCGAAACGCTGGCCGCCATGGCAGGGCTGGCGCCGCAGCTTGCGCAAAAGGGGCTGCGCGTGCGGCGCGGGCGCCTCGTCGGTTGACAGGATCTTCAAAGTCGGCGGGTAGCTGCTTCATCGCGCGGCGACTACCATGCGGGGTGTCCGTCTTCAGGAGATCCCGATGCTGCGCCGCCTCATCCTGCTGAGCCCGTTGATCTTGAGTACCTCGATGGCCCTGTCCGCCTGCCGGCTGGAATACAACCATGGCGGCGACAACGGCGGCGGCAACACCACGCCCATCACCACCGTCCAGGTGATCGGACACCGCGGTGCATCGGCGTTGCGGCCCGAGCACACGCTCGCCTCGTACCAGAAGGCCATCGACGACGGCGCCGACATCATCGAGCCCGATCTCGTCTCCACCAAAGATGGCGTGCTCGTGGCGCGCCACGAGAACGAAATCTCCGGCACGACGAACGTGGCCGACGTGGCAGCATTTGCTGGCCGCAAGACCACCAAGACGATCGACGGCCAGAGCGTCACCGGCTGGTTCACCGAAGACTTCACGCTGGCCGAGCTCAAGACCCTGCGCGCACGCGAGCGCATCCCCAGCATCCGGCCGGACAACACGGCCTACAACGACCAGTTCGACATCCCCACGCTCGACGAGATCATCGCGCTCGCGCGGGACCAATCCGCCAGGCTTGGCCGCAACATCGGCATCTATCCCGAGACGAAACATCCGACGTACTTCCAGTCGATCGGTCTGCCGCTCGAAGACAGGCTGATCGATGCACTGCGCCGTGATGCCTTCACGGCGAGCCGCACCACGGTCTACATCCAGTCGTTCGAAGTGGCCAACCTCAAGGCCATCCGCGACAAGATCGGCAGCAGCCAGCCGAACTGGAAGCTCGTGCAACTGATGGGCACATCCGGACGACAGCCCTACGACTTTGTTGTTGCCAAAGACCACCGCACCTTCGGCGACATGATGACGAGCCAGGGGATGCGCGACATCGCCGCATACGCCAACGGCGTCGGCCCGGACAAGAGCAGCATCATGGGCCTCGACGCGAACGGCAAGCTGACCGATCCGACCGACTTGATCCGCAACGCGCACAACGCTGGGCTGGTCGTTCATCCGTACACCTTCCGCCCGGAGAACACCTTCCTGCCGCCGTCGCTGCGCAGCGGTGCCGATAGCACGCGCAACGTCAACGGCTCGATCGCGGAGATCCAGACATTCCTGCGCGCGGGCGTCGATGGCTTCTTTACCGACGATCCGGCGGTGGGACGGCAAGCCGTGTCGACCTTCAAGCGCTAGTTGTTGCGCATCGGAACCGTAGCGCGCGGCTGACCCTGGATCGGCCGCGCGGTAGGTTTCGGCTACACTGCGTCCCGTTTTGGAGGAGGAACCCCACCCATGATCGGACGCATCGCCGGGACGCTGATCGAAAAGAACCCGCCGCACCTGCTGGTCGATTGCCACGGCGTCGGCTACGAGATCGACGTGCCGATGAGCACGTTCTACAACCTGCCCGCCACCGGCGAAAAGGTCGTGCTGCTGACCCAGCAGATCGTGCGTGAGGACGCCCATCTGCTCTACGGTTTCGGCACCGCCGCCGAGCGTGAAACCTTCCGCCAGCTCATCAAGATTTCCGGCATCGGCGCGCGCATTGCGCTGGCGGTGCTGTCGGGTATGTCGGTAGCCGAACTCGCGCAGGCCGTCACGCTGCAGGAAGCCGGGCGGCTGACGCGCATCCCGGGGATCGGCAAGAAGACGGCCGAGCGCCTGCTGCTCGAACTCAAGGGCAAGCTGGGCGCCGACCTCGGCGCCGTGCCCGGCGGCCCGGCCGTCTCTGACGACGCGGTCGACGTGCTCAACGCCTTGCTGGCGCTGGGGTATTCCGACAAGGAAGCGGCGCTCGCCATCAAGCAGGTGCCGGCCGGCACGGGCGTGTCCGAGGGGATCAAGCTGGCGCTCAAGGCGCTGTCCAAGGGCTGACACAACTAGCGCCGAATAACTGTGATCAGCGCTACAACGGAAATCACCAATGCGGAGGCGCTGGCAAACAGGGCGGTAATAGACTGAAGCATCTTTTTTTTGGATTAAGTGACGGGTTACGCCCAGTGTTGGGCAGGATTCGCTTTCACACCACGGCCAAATATGAGTGTTTTGGCCGTATTGCCGTGAGCGAACTAATGGTATTTGGGCGAAGCTGCCGTGCCCACCGGTCCTTGTTGTGGCGGCGTACGCGACAACAAGGCAGCGGTAAAATGGCCGCCAACGCCGTCTGCCCGTCATGATCGAAACCGACAAGCTCGCCGCCAAGGCTGTCTCTGCTGAGCGCATCATCTCAGCCTCCCCCGCCTCCCCCAACGAGGAGGCGTTCGAGCGCGCGCTGCGCCCCAAGCTGCTCGACGAATATGTCGGCCAGGAAAAGGTGCGCGGCCAGCTCGACATCTTCATGACGGCGGCCAAGCAGCGCAGCGAAGCGCTGGACCACGTGCTGCTGTTCGGCCCCCCCGGCCTGGGCAAGACGACGCTGGCGCACATCATCGCGCGCGAGATGGGCGTCAACCTGCGCCAGACTTCGGGCCCCGTGCTGGAGCGGCCCGGCGATCTGGCCGCGCTGCTCACCAACCTCGAAGCCAACGACGTCCTCTTCATCGACGAGATTCATCGGCTCTCGCCCGTGGTGGAGGAAATCCTGTACCCGGCGCTGGAGGACTACCAGATCGACATCATGATTGGCGAGGGCCCGGCGGCGCGCTCGGTCAAGCTCGATCTGCAGCCGTTCACGCTGGTGGGGGCCACCACGCGGGCCGGCATGCTGACCAACCCGCTGCGCGACCGCTTCGGCATCGTCGCGCGGCTGGAGTTCTACACGCCTGCCGAGCTGACGAAGATCGTCACGCGCTCGTCGGGCCTGCTGAACGCCCATATCGTCGACGAAGGTGCGCTGGAAATCGCCAAGCGCTCGCGCGGCACGCCGCGTATCGCCAACCGTCTGCTGCGCCGCGTACGTGACTACGCCGAGGTCAAGGCCGACGGCGTCATCACGCGCGAAGTCGCCGATGCCGCACTGGCGATGCTCGATGTGGATGCCGTCGGCTTCGACCTGATGGACCGCAAGCTGCTCGAAGCGATCCTGCACAAGTTCAACGGCGGGCCGGTCGGCATCGACAACCTGGCGGCAGCCATCGGCGAAGAGCGCGACACGATCGAAGACGTGCTCGAGCCGTACCTGATCCAGCAGGGCTACCTGCAGCGCACGCCGCGCGGCCGCGTGGCTACGGCATCGGCGTACCAGCACTTCGGGCTGGGCGCGCCAAAGAGCGGCCCGGTGCGCGATCTGTGGGACGACAACAACTAGCCATCAGCGCCGCGACGCCATGACCGCTCCAAGTCCTCAGCGCAACTTCCGCTACTACGACTTCGTCATGGCCGCCTTCGTCACAGTGCTGCTGTGCTCGAACCTGATCGGTGCGGCCAAGGCGGCGCAGGTCACGTTGCCGATCCTTGGGCCGGTCACATTTGGCGCGGGCGTGCTGTTCTTCCCGATCTCGTACATCTTCGGCGACATCCTCACCGAGGTGTACGGCTACGGGCGCGACCGCCGCGTGGTGTGGGCGGGTTTTGCCGCGCTCGTCTTCGCGTCGTTCATGTCGCTGGTGGTGCTGGCGCTGCCCGTGGCGCCGTTCATGGCCGGCTATCAGAAGAGCCTGAACGACGTGTTCGGCAACACGCCGCGCATCGTGGCGGGGTCGCTCATCGCATTCTGGTGCGGCAGCTTTGCCAACAGCTACACGCTGGCGAAGATGAAGATCGCAACGGAAGGGAAATGGCTGTGGACGCGCATCGTCGGGTCCACGGTGGTGGGCGAGGCGGTCGATTCGTCGCTGTTCTACGTGATCGCCTTCTACGGCATCTGGCCGCACGAACAGGTGCTGCGCGTGGCCATCGCGCAATACATCCTCAAGACCGGCTGGGAAATCGTCGCAACCCCACTCACCTACCGCGTCGTCGCCTTCCTCAAGCGCGCCGAGAACGAGGACTACTACGACCGCGATACCGACTTCACGCCGTTCCGGCTGAAGGTGTAGCGTTCAGGGAACGCGGCGGTCCACCTCGTCGAGCACCAGCAAATCGAGGTGCGCGACATCGCCCCACTGCAGCACGGTCAACTGATGACCGTCGGATGAAAGCCGGTTGATGCTCGCGTTGCGCAGCTCATGCCGGCGTGGCTCGGTGAGCGTCATGGCGTTGGCGTGGCGATACAGGCAATCCAGCACGCCGCCGTGGCTGACCAGCGCGATGCGTTCGCCGGGGTGGCGGCGGACCAGGCGCAGGGCTGTCTGCACCGCGCGCTCGTGGAATTCGGTGAGCGTTTCGCCGCCGGGCGGCGCGAACGCCGGCACGCGGTTCTGCCAGGCGTCGAATTCAGCCGGATGCCGCTCGGCGACTTCGGCGTAGGTCAGGCCTTCGAACTCGCCGTAGCAGCGTTCGCGAAGGCCGGCGTCGTCGCGCACCGCTACGCCGAGCTCATCGGCCAGCGCTTGCGCGGTCTGCCGGGCGCGCGACAGGTCGCTTGCGTAGACCGCATCGAAGCGCTCACCCGCGAGCGCCCTGCCGAGCTGCGCGGCTTGCTCAAGCCCCTGCGTGTTCAGCGGCACGTCGAGCTGGCCTTGCAGGCGGCGCTCACGGTTCCAGTCGGTCTCGCCGTGGCGGATGAGCACGATGTGGGTAATTTGCGGCATCGGCATGGGCATGGCAGCGGCGCGTGGCATCACGGGGTCCTGGGCAGGTCAGACGGATTTGACGGCGGATTTGGCCACCTCGGGCGCTGCCGCCCGCACCGCTGGCGGCGCGACCTGCAGCCAGAACGTGACCGGCCCATCGTTGACGAGCGATACCTTCATGTCGGCACCGAACTCCCCGGTGGCGACGATGGGGTGCTGCGCCTGCGCCCGCGTCACGAAATGCTCGTACAGGCGGCGGCCGTCTTGCGGCGCAGCCGCCGGCGTAAAGCTCGGACGCGTACCGGACTTGGTATCGGCCGCCAGCGTGAACTGCGAGACGATCAGCAAGCCGCCTGCCTGCCCGTTGCCGTCGATGTTGCGCACCGGCAGGTTCATCCTGCCCTGCGCATCCGAGAACACGCGGTAGTTCAGCAGCTTTTCCAGCAAGCGGTCGGCCTCGGCGGCGGTGTCGCCGCGTTCGGCGCACACGAGGGCGAGCAGGCCCGGTCCGATCTCGCCGACGACGCGGCCATCGACGCGCACGGCCGCTTCCGACACGCGCTGGATCAGGCCGATCACTTCAGCACCACGCGCGCAAATCGGCGCTTGCCGACCTGCATGACGAACGTGCCTGCCTCCACCTTCAGGCCCTTGTCGCTGATGACGGTACCGTCGATCTTTACGCCACCCTGCTCGATGTTGCGGTTGGCTTCCGACGTCGACGGGCAGAGGCCGGCCTGCTTGAGCAGCTGCGCGATGCCCAGCGGCGCGCCCGACAGCTCGATCTGCGGGATGTCGTCCGGCACGCCGCCGCGGGCGCGGTGGTTGAAGTCATCCAGTGCGCGCTCGGCATCGGCCTGGCTGTGGAAGCGCGCAACGATTTCCTGCGCCAGCAGCACCTTGCAATCGCGCGGGTTGCGGCCCAGCGCGACCTCTTCCTTCATCATGTCGATCTCGGCCTGCGGGCGGAAGGACAGCAGCGTGTAGTACGTCCACATCAGGTCGTCGGAGATGCTCATCAGCTTGCCGAACATCTCATTCGGCGCCTCGCTGATGCCGACGTAGTTGCCCTTGGACTTGGACATCTTCTCCACGCCGTCCAGCCCCACCAGCAGCGGCATCGTCAGGATGCACTGCGGCTCCTGGCCGTATTCCTTCTGCAGCTCGCGCCCGACCAGCAGGTTGAATTTCTGGTCGGTGCCACCCAGCTCCAGGTCGGATTTCAGCGCAACGGAGTCGTACCCCTGCATCAGCGGGTAGAGGAATTCGTGCACCGAGATCGGCACGCCGGCCTTGAAGCGCTTGGTGAAGTCATCGCGCTCCATCATGCGGGCGACGGTGTAGCGCGAGGCCAGCTGGATCATGCCGCGCGCACCCAGCGGGTCGCACCATTCGCTGTTGTAGCGGATCTCGGTCTTGCTCGGGTCAAGGACCATGCTGGCCTGGCGGTAGTAGGTCTGTGCGTTGGCCTCGATCTGCTCGCGCGTGAGCGGCGGGCGCGTCGAGTTGCGGCCCGACGGATCGCCGATGGTCGAGGTGAAATCGCCGATCAGGAAGATCACCTGATGCCCCAGGTCCTGCAGCTGGCGCATCTTGTTGAGCACCACCGTGTGGCCGATGTGGATGTCGGGCGCAGTCGGGTCCAGGCCCAGCTTGATGCGCAACGGCACGCCGGTCGCGGCGCTGCGCGCGAGCTTCTGTTCCCACTCTGCCGCCACCAGCAATTCGTCGCAGCCGCGCAGCGACACCTCCATCGCGTGCAGCACCTCGGGCGTGACCGGATATTTCGGTTTGCCCGGCGTAGCGTTGTCGGAAGCGGGTACGGAAGCGTCAGGTGCGGTCATGGCAAAAAGAAAGGTCACCGCGCCGCTGAAGCAACGGCGCGAACGGAAACAAGAAACAGGGAGATCGTGCGTGCGCGATGGCCGACATGCGTCCAAGACGTTCCGGCCGCGCAATCCCGGGATTTTACCGTGATGTGCCCAGCCGGCCCGCCATCGCGCTGGTAAGCTGTCGCGCATGAGCCATCCCGACAACATTTCCACCCGCAGCGACCGCTACATCGGCCTGATGTCCGGCACCAGCCTGGACGGCGTCGACGGCGTACTCGCGGATTTCTCCGGCGACCACCCGGCCGTCCTGGCCGACGCCTACGTGCCCTTCCCTGCCGAGCTGCGGCAGCGCTTTCTGGACCTGCAGCACGCCGGTCACGATGAAATCCACCGCGAGGCCTTGGCCGCCAATGCGCTCGCCATCGTCTACGCCGAATGCGTCGGCAGGCTGCTCGAGGGCACGGGCCTGACCGCACACGACGTGCAGGCCATCGGCGCGCACGGGCAGACGATCCGTCATCAGCCCGGCGCGCACGACGGTATCGGCTACACGCGCCAGACACAGCATGCTGCCGTGCTGGCCGAGCGTGTCGGCATCGACGTCATCGCCGACTTTCGCAGCCGCGACATCGCCGCGGGCGGCCAGGGCGCGCCGCTTGTGCCGGCCCTGCATCGCGCGCTGTTTGGCCTGCCGGATGCGTGGCGCGTGGTGTGCAACATCGGCGGCATCGCCAACCTGACCGTGCTGCCCCCGCAGGCGTCCGATGCGCGCGACGCCGTGCTGGGCTTCGACTGCGGCCCCGGCAACGCCCTGATGGATTATTGGGTCCACAACCACCAAGGCACCCGCTACGACGCCGACGGCGCCTGGGCGCGCACCGGGCGCGTGGACAAAGCCCTGCTTGCGCGCCTCAAGGCAGAACCGTTCTTTGCCGCCGCGCCGCCGAAGAGTACCGGTCGTGACCTGTTCAACCCGGCGTGGCTGCAGCAGTCGCTCGGCGATGCACTTGCCGCCGCACGCCCAGCAGACGTGCAAGCCACGCTGCTCGCCCTCACCGCCGGCACCATCGCCGATGCCGTACAGGCGCATGCGCCGCAAGCGACATCGCTGCTCGTCTGCGGCGGCGGTGCACGCAACGGCGCGCTGATGGCCCACATCGGGCAGCAACTGCCGGGCGTGCAAGTCGCCCCGACAGACGACTTTGGTGTGCCAGCGCACCAAGTGGAAGCGCTCGCCTTTGCGTGGCTGGCGCGCCAGTGCGTACACCGCGTACCGGGCAATCTGTACACCGCGACCGGCGCCTCGGGCGGTCGCATTCTTGGCGCGATCTATCCGGCCTGAGCACCCAAACTCAAGGCAACAAAAAAGCGCACCCAGGTGCGCTTTTTCCTTTGGAGCGAGGCCCCGTCAGACCGAGAACGACGAGCCGCAACCGCAGGTGGTCGAGGCATTCGGATTCTTGATGACGAATTGCGCGCCGTTGATGTCTTCCTTGTAGTCGATCTCGGCGCCCACCAGGTACTGGTAGCTCATCGAGTCGATCAGCAGCGTCACGCCATTCTTGGTCATGGTCGTGTCGTCTTCGTTGGTTTCTTCGTCAAAGGTGAAGCCGTACTGGAAGCCCGAGCAACCGCCGCCCTGCACGAATACGCGCAGCTTCAGCTCCGGGTTGCCTTCTTCTTCAATCAGTTGCTTGACCTTGTCCGCAGCGCTGTCGGTAAAGACCAGCGGAGCCGGAACCTCGTTCACATCGGGCGTGGCTGCCTGCGCGACTGCGTTCATGAAAATCTCCTGTGGGATACGTCTCAAACTTGCCTGTATTTTAAGCGCAAGCTTGAAATCGTGCCGAAGCCCCGGGTTTCAAGGGGGCATTGTGCGGTGCCCCAGCAACGGCTGGCACCGCGTGTGATCAGTCCTGGTTCGAGGCCAGCTTGAGATTGGGCAGCAGCTTCACATCGCCAGGCGCCGCGTGCGTCAGCGTGCCCATGACGACCGCGCCCTGGTGCATCTCCAGCGCCGCGTATTGCACGTTGCCCTCGATGCGGGCCTTGGGCTGCAACTCGAGCAGTTCAGCCACATGCACCGGTCCCACCACCGTGCCGTTGAGGATCAGGTGCCCGACGTGCACCTCGCCTTCCACGCGTGCGCTGTCGGTAATGACGAGCATGCTCGGTTTGTCAGGGTCGCCGTAGACGTTGCCCTTGATCTCGCCGTCGATCCGCAGACCGCCCGAGAAGCGAAGGTCGCCTTCCAGCCTGGTGCGGGCGCCGAGCAATGTTTCAATCGCCAAGCCCTTCTTCTTGCCAAACAGCATCGTCGACTCCTCTTTTTGTACTGTTCCGACAGGACGTGCCCGTCAGATGGAAAAACTCTGGCTCGCCTTGATCTTGCCGTTCTGCAGCACCTTCACCATCACCGACTGCACCGTGGTGCCGGGTGGCACATCCACCCAACCTTCCAGGCGCTGATAGTGCGTGAGCTTGACGCGGGTAGTGGCTGCAGCCGACCCGCTCGCCGCCCCACCCGGGAAATCGATCGTAGCAGGTTTGCCCGCCTGTACCACGTTCAACGTCAGCGCCAATTGCCCCTGGAATTCGGAGACCGGGGCAAAGGCCTTGCCGCCGCCCTGCATCAGCAACACGCGAAAGCGCAGGCGCGTAGGCTGGGCTTCATCCGGTGCAATGCGGAAGCTGCGCACGTAGATGCCGGCGGAGTTGGTCGGCGCGGGCAGCAGGCTGTCGAAGAACGCCAGATCTTCTTTCAGTTGCGCGTTCTCGGTCTCGAGCGCCTTGAGTTGCTCGGCCATCTGCGCCTGCGCCCCTTCGGCAATACCCAGACGGGCATCCACGGTGCCCGCCGACGCGGCCAGCTTGTCGCGCTCGGCCTGCACCGCAGCCAACTTCGCGGTCAGTTCGCGGTTCATCGCGCGCAGGTCGCTGTCGTGCGGCCCCGTCAGACGGCGGCCCTCCTCGAACGCCCACAGCGCTGCTGCCGCCGCCAAGCCAAGCACCACCGCAATCAGCAGAACCGTCACCGGCCATGGCAGGCGTGAACGTACGGTCACGTTCGGAGCGAGCACGGAAGCGCGGCGCAACAGGCGGCGCGCCTTCATGCGGCCACTCCCAGGCTCGCACTGCGGATCGAAACCGGCTTAGGCGAAACAGCGGATTGCATCATACGAACCAAACGCTGGCAAAGTGTGAATTGTAGTCCTGCGTGCATGTCGGAGCTGTTGCAAAGCGTAAGTGAGGGGCAGGACGCATCACATCATTTGAGTGAAGCCCACAAAACAAAAAACCACACCCGAGGGTGTGGTTCTTTGCTGAAGCAGGAGCAGCGATTAACGCTTCGAGAACTGCTTGGCGCGGCGGGCCTTGCGCAGACCGACCTTCTTACGCTCGACTTCACGTGCATCACGCGTCACCAGACCGGCCTTCGACAGGGCGGGCTTCAGCGTGGCATCGTAATCGATCAGGGCGCGGGTGATGCCGTGACGCACGGCCCCGGCCTGGCCGGTTTCACCGCCGCCAACCACGTTGACCTTGATGTCAAACGTAGCTGCGTGGTTGGTCAGTTCCAGCGGCTGACGCACGATCATCAGCGAGGTTTCACGAGCGAAGTACTCGTTGATAGCCTTGCCGTTGACGATGATGTCGCCCTTGCCGGACTTGATGAAGACACGTGCCACAGCGCTCTTGCGGCGGCCGGTGCCATAGTTCCAGTTTCCGATCATGGATTAGGCCCCTTAGATTTCCAGCGCTTTCGGCTGCTGAGCTTCGTGCGGATGCGAGCCTTCGGCGTAAACCTTCAGCTTCTTGATCATCGCGTAGCCCAGCGGACCCTTCGGCAGCATGCCCTTCACAGCCTTTTCCAGGGCACGGCCCGGGAAACGCTGCTGCATCTTGCCAAACGTCGTTTCGTAGATACCGCCCGGGTAACCCGAGTGGCGATAGTACTTCTTGTCGGTCGTCTTGGCGCCCGTCACGCGCAGCTTGGCCGCGTTGATGACGATGATGAAATCGCCGGTATCGACGTGCGGAGTGAATTCGGGCTTGTGCTTGCCGCGCAGTCGGTGTGCCACTTCGCTGGCGACACGCCCGAGGACCTTGTCCGTCGCGTCAATCACGTACCAATCGCGCTTCACCTCATGCGGCTTTGCGGAAAAGGTCTTCATGATTTTTCCAAAATAGAGTCAGTGCCCGAGTGGACCCGTATCGCGCCCAGAGCTTGCGCTCAAACTGCTCACGAACGGATCGTCTTGCGGACGCCTGCGCAACCTCATGCAAGGTCGTCGCCGGCCCGCCTTCCCGCTTGTTGGTGCGGGCTCTCTGGATGTCTTCTCCGCGGGCAATCCGGAAAAGATTTCGATTGTACCTCGCGACGAGCCCTTGACACAAGGAAAAGGGCGCGTTCCCCGCACAACGGACAAAAAAAAACCCAAGCTATCGAGCTTGGGTTTGAATCCACCAAAGGAGGAGGGTGGAGGAGACACCTGCTGATCGGTTGACTTGGCGGGTTGCACCGCATCAACTGATCCAATGGTGCAAATTATACCCATTTCTGGGGCACGCGCAAGGAAATTTGCACTACGAAATCGCATCCCGTAATGCGGAAAGCAGATAGGAGCACTCGCTAGCGATAAAACTCCATATATATCAATTACTTACATGTAACGTCGAGCGTCGCGTCCGCGAAACACTAGAGCGACCCCTCGAAATTCGGGTCGTTTTTGGTGCGGCAGCCGCGGGTTGCACCTTTTCTTGAAGGTGCCACTGTCAAGCCGGCCCGACCCTAATCGGACAGCGCGGGCGTGGGCCGCTGGCTACAATGTGGCACTTCGTCGGCGCAGGCCGACTCCGCACAAGGATTGGACATGGATTGCACAGTGAGCTGGGCCGGCCCGGATGGCATGGCCTTTTTGGCGGAAACCGGCAGCGGCCACCTCGTCACCATGGACGGCGCACCGGACGGCGGTGGCCGCAACCTGGCACCGCGCCCGATGGAAATGGTGCTGCTGGGCACCGGCGGCTGCACGGCCTATGACGTGGTGCTGATCCTCAAGCGCGGCCGGCAAGACGTGCAGGGCTGCAGCGTCAAGCTGCATGCCGATCGCGCCGAAACCGACCCGAAGGTCTTCACGCGGATTCACTTCACCTTTACGGTGACGGGGCGCAATCTCAAGCGGGAAGCCGTTGAACGTGCGATCCAGTTGTCGCACGAGAAGTACTGCTCGGCGTCGATCATGCTGGCCAAGACAGCCGAGATCACGCACTCGCTGGAGCTGGTGGACCTCGCCACGCAGCCGGGCGCATCGGAATAAGAAGCGAAGCGGACCGATAAGCCGGATTCTGTGCGCCGCGTGGCCGAAACCAGCGGCGTGACAACCATTCCTCTAGACCGGCTGTTGCCAGCCGGCTCAAGCTCCCTACCCGCAGACTCGGCGAGCCGCTTCATCGCCTGCTTACTTGGGATTGCTCCGGGTGGAGGTTACCGCGTTTCACCCTTCGCCCTGACCGAAGCCCGGGCGAAGACTCGTCTCTGTGGCCCTATTCCGCACGTCACCGTGGATGGTCGTTAGCCATCACCCTGCTCTATGGAGTCCGGACTTTCCTCCCCTTCCGCTCGCACGAGGCGGCGCAAGCAGCGGTTGTCTGGTCCGCTTCGCGAGGCGCGAGTCTAGCACTGTTCAGGTAAGAATCGCCGCCGGCCCGGGCGAAAGACTGTCGTGTCCAGATAGAAGCCGGCGTCTTCGTTGGCATCGCACCAACCCGGGATCCCCATGACGGGCAACGGGCGGAAATGGCGGGGCGCGAGATCGGCGTGCAGCAGTGTCTCGGCCAGCGCAGCGTCGAGCGAGGGGCGGTCCGCCGGCAACGCGGCCACCTGCACCGGCCACGCGTGGGCCGTGATCGACTTGTAAGGCGCGACCAGCTTTTCCAAGACTGCATGGCCGAACGGCAGAACCGCGCACGTGGCGCCCCACGCTGCCCTGCCCTCGACGAACAAGCCGCGCCAGTCGAACCCGGTCAGACACCGCTCAGGCGCGTCTTCGGCGTGCAGAAAGATCAGGGCATTTTCGTCGAACAGCGTGGCGGCATCGCGAACGGTGCCGCGTGCCGCGCCAATCCCGTCCTGCGTGATCACCCGCGCCTGGCGCGCGTTGAGCGCTGCCTTCGCACGCGGCCAATGCAACCAGATCAGGGCGTTGAAAAAGTCGTGGAGATTGTCCCGGGTCGGCACCTCGCCCGTGGCGGCGATGTGTGCTTCGTAAGCGGTGCCGGCCGGCAGTGCATCCTGCGGGACGAAGCGCAGAGCATGACCGCTGCACGTGCGGATGGCTTGTGCCGCCGGCTGCGCGTTCAGTGCGTCTCGAAGATCGGCGCCCCGTGAGATTGCGTCTGCAATCGGCGCGCCGATTGCAGCGAGCGGTGCGAACGCCGGATGGCCCCAGTCGATCGCACCGAGATCAGCGGCCAGCAACTCAGACAGACTTCCAGCGCAGCATCTCGCCGCCGCGCAACGGCACCAGCGTCTGCTCGCCGAACGGGACTTCGGCGGGAAGCTGCCATTGCGAGCGCGTGAGCGTCAGCGTGCCGGCGTTGCGCGGCAGGCCGTAGAAGTCCGGCCCGTGGAGGCTCGCAAAACCTTCGAGCTTGTCGAGTGCGTTGGCGTCTTCAAAGGCCTCGGCGTACAGCTCCATGGCGTGCAGCGCAGTGTAGCAGCCGGCGCAACCGCAGGCGTGTTCCTTGACGCCCTTGGCGTGCGGCGCGCTGTCGGTACCGAGGAAGAAGCGCGGGTGGCCCGAGGTGGCCGCGGCCACCAGCGCCAGGCGGTGCGTTTCGCGCTTGAGCACCGGCAGGCAGTAGTAATGCGGGCGGATGCCGCCGACAAACAGGGCGTTGCGGTTGTACAGCAGATGATGCGCGGTGATGGTTGCGCCGACCGGGCCTTCCGCATCGCGCACGTATTCGGCTGCGTGCTTGGTGGTGATGTGCTCGAACACGACCTTCAGCGCCGGGAAGTCGCGGCGCAGCGGCAGCATCACCGTGTCGATGAAGACGGCCTCGCGATCGAAGATGTCGACGGTCGGGTCGGTCACCTCGCCGTGCACGAGCAGTGGCATGCCGACTTCCTGCATGGCTTCGAGCGTCTTGGCGCAGCGGCGCAGGTCCGTCACGCCGGCATCGCTGTTGGTGGTGGCACCCGCGGGATACAGCTTCACGCCATGGACAATGCCGCTGGCCTTGGCCTCGCGGATGACCTCGGGGGACGTGTTGTCGGTCAGGTACAGCGTCATCAGCGGCTCGAACTGCGTACCGGCGGGCAGCGCCGCGAGGATGCGCTCGCGGTAGGCGCGCGCCTGGGCGGTGGTCGTCACCGGGGGCTTGAGGTTCGGCATGATGATCGCCCGGCCGAACTGGCGCGCGGTGTCGCCCACCACATCGGCGAGCGCGTCGCCGTCGCGCAGGTGCAGGTGCCAGTCATCGGGGCGGACGATTGTGAGGGTGTCGGTCATGGTGATGCAGCCTTCGGATGCGGAATGCAGATTCAGAGAATGAGGATGGCGCGGTAGTCGTTGACGTTGGTACGCGTCGGCCCGGTAACGATGAGGTCATCGGCGGCCGCGAAGAAACCATAGGCGTCGTGTACGTCCAACGCGGCACGAGCGGCAATGCCCCTGGCGGCAGCACGGGCGATGGATTCGGGATCGAGCAGCGCGCCCGCATTGTCCTCCGATCCGTCGATGCCGTCTGTATCGGCGGCGAGGGCGTAGACGTTGTCCATGCCGTCCAGCGTGACGCCGAGCGAGAGCAGGAACTCCGCGCAGCGCCCACCCCTGCCGCCGGTCAGGCCGGGCGGAATCGTCACCGTGCATTCGCCGCCGGAGATGAGCGCGACCGGCGCGGCGAACGGCGTGCCGTGCTGGCGGATCTGCCGGGCCAGGGCGCCATACACCTGGGCGACCTCGCGCGCCTCGCCGGTTACGGTATCGCCGAGGATGGCCGTGCGGATGCCGCGCGCCGCAAAAACCTGCGCGGCGGCCTGCAGGCTCTGCTGCGCGGTCGCGATGATGTGATTACTGACGCGACCGAAGCAGGGATCACCGGGCTTGGGCGTTTCGGCAACCTCGCCGCGGGCGCCGCGTTCGAGGTGGGTGCGCACGGTGTCGGGCATCTGCGCGCCCCAGCGCCTGAGGATGGCAAGCGCATCGGCATAGGTGCTCGGGTCGGGCACCGTGGGCCCGCTGGCGATGGCGCTCGGATCATCGCCGGCCACGTCGGAGACGATGAGCGTGGTCACAGGCGCGCGCGACGCGGCCGCCAGCCGCCCGCCCTGGATGCGCGAGACGTGCTTGCGCACGATGTTCATGTCGGTGATGGGTGCGCCGCAGCGCAGCAACTCACGCGTGACGGCCTTCAGATCGGCCATCGGGATGCCGTCGGCCGGCAGCGACAGCAGGCTCGAGCCGCCGCCCGAGACCAGCACGATCAGCCGGTCGTTCCCGGTGAGGGCCGATACGCGCTCGAGAATCTCGAGCGCGGCTTGCTCGCCGGCCTCGTCGGGCACAGGGTGACCGGCTTCGATCACGCGGATGCGCTCGGTCGGCAGGCCGTGGGCGTAGCGCGTGACGACCAGCCCTTCGAGCTGCGCGCGGCCTGCGTAGGCCTGCTCGACAGCCAGCGCCATCGATGCGGCAGCCTTGCCGGCGCCGACCACCAGCGTCTTGCCGGCGGCGTGCGGCGGCGGCAGGAAGCCGGCGACGATCTTCAGCGGATCGGCGGCCCCCACGGCGGCTGCGTAGCTCTCCAGCAACAGGGCGCGGGCGCCGGGGCGGTCGAGCTTCATGCCAGGGCCTCGGCGATCGCGCGGCCCAGGTCGACCGTGCCAGCCGTGCCGCCAATGTCGCGCGTGAGCGGCGCATGGCCGGGGCCGGCCGCCAGCACCTCCTCAATGGCCGCCAGCACGGCGGCCCCCGCCTCGAGTTCGCCAAGATGCTCCAGCAGCATCGCCGCACACCAGATCTGCCCGATCGGGTTGGCAATGCCTTGGCCCGCGATGTCGGGCGCCGAGCCGTGCACCGGCTCGAACAGGCTCGGATACGTGCGATCCGGGTTGATGTTGCCCGACGGTGCGATGGCAATCGTGCCCGTGCAGGCCGGCCCGAGGTCGGAAAGGATGTCGCCGAACAGATTGCTGGCGACCACCACGTCGAACATCTCGGGCTTCTGCACGAAGTGCGCGGTCAGGATGTCGATGTGGAACTTGTCGACGTTGACGTCCGGGTAGTGCCTGGCCATCGCTTCCACGCGCTCGTCCCAGTACGGCATGGTGATCGAGATGCCGTTCGATTTGGTCGCCGACGTCAGGTGCCTGGCGGGGCGGCGCTGAGCCAGATCGAAGGCGAACTTGAGGATGCGGTCGACGCCGGTGCGGCTCATGACCGTTTCCTGGATCACGATCTCGCGCTCCGTGCCGCCGTACATGCGTCCGCCCACGCTGGAGTATTCACCCTCGGTGTTCTCGCGCACGACGTAGAAATCGATCGCGCCGGGTGCGCGCGGCTGGCCGTTGCGGTCGACAAGCGGGCTGCGGATGCCAGGCATCAGGCGCACCGGGCGCAGGTTCACGTATTGGTCGAAACCGCGCCGGAACTGAAGCAGCGAGCCCCACAGCGAAATGTGATCGGGCACCGTATCGGGCCAGCCCACCGCACCGAAGAAGATGGCGTCGTAGCCGCGCAGCGTCTCGAACCAGTCGTCGGGCAGCATCTTGCCGTGGCGGGCGTAGTAGTCGCAGCTCGCAAAATCGAAATGATCGGTCTGCAGCGCAAAGCCGAACCTGCGCGACGCCGCATCCAGCACGCGCAGACCTTCAGGGACGACTTCCTTGCCGATCCCGTCTCCGGGGATCACGGCAATGCGGTAGGACTTCATGGGGTGTTCCGGTTGAAGGTGGTGAGATGCTGCGTTGGGTGGGGATTCCGACGGCGTGCGGCGTGGGCGCAACGGCCGCCCCCCGGGGCGGGGCCGCGGACGCCAAGCCGCTTGGCACCCCCGTCGGCCGGCAGGATAATGGCTATTTTATTGCATCGACTTTTTCCCCACCATGTGCCAGCTGCTGGGCATGAACTGCGCCGAACCGACCGATGTGACGTTCTCGTTCACCGGGTTCGCCGCGCGCGGTGGCGTGACCGATCACCACGCCGATGGCTTCGGGGTCGCGTTCTTCGAAGACAAGGCGTGCCGCCTGTTCATCGACAATCAGTCGGCCGGCACCTCGCCGGTGGCGGAGTTGGTCAAGCGGTATCCGATCAAGTCGAAGAACGTCATCTCGCACATCCGCAAGGCCACGCAAGGGACGGTGCGGCTGGAAAACTGCCACCCGTTCATGCGCGAGCTCTGGGGCCGGCACTGGATCTTTGCGCATAACGGCGACTTGAAGAACTTCTCGCCGTTTCTGTCGGGCGTCTACCAGCCCGTGGGCGACACCGACAGCGAGCTCGCCTTCTGCTTCATCATGCAGGCGCTGCGCAAACGGTTTCCGGGTTCGCAGCCGCCGCTGAACGAGCTGTTCTACGCGCTGTCCGACGTCACCAAGGAAATCACCCGCTACGGCGTGTTCAACTTCCTGCTGTGCAATGGCCAGGCGCTGTTCGCGCATTGCTCGACGCGGCTGTACTACATCGTGCGGCAATGGCCGTTTTCGACGGCACACCTGATCGACGCCGACATGACGATCGATTTCGCCAAGTACACGACACCAGCCGATCGCGTGGCTGTGATCGCCACCGCGCCGCTCACCGACAACGAAGTCTGGACGCCGTTCGTGCCGGGCGAACTGCTGATGTTCGAATCGGGCCAGGCGACCATGGCGACCAAGGTGCCGATTCCGGAGGCAGTGCAGATCGCCAATGCCGCCAACACGGCCTGCACCTGACGCTGCATCGCCCATCAAAAAAGCCGCTCCGAGGTGGGATACACCCGGAGCGGCATTTTGTTGCCTCGCGCCTGTGCTTAGTGCGAGAGGATTTTCGACAGGAACTGCTTGGCGCGGTCCGAACGGTTCTCGATGTTGCCGAAGAACTCTTCCTTCTCGCAGTCTTCAACGATGCGGCCCTGATCCATGAAGATCACGCGGTTGGCGACCTTGCGGGCGAAACCCATTTCGTGGGTCACGCACATCATGGTCATGCCTTCCTTGGCGAGCTCCACCATCACGTCGAGCACTTCGTTGACCATTTCCGGGTCCAGCGCGGAGGTCGGTTCGTCGAACAGCATGCAGATCGGGTCCATCGAGAGCGCACGGGCAATCGCCACGCGCTGCTGCTGGCCACCCGAGAGCTGACCCGGGTACTTGGCGGCATGCGCCTTCAGGCCCACGCGGTCCAGGTACTTCAGGCCCTTGGCCATCGCTTCTTCCTTCGAGCGGCCCAGCACCTTCTGCTGCGCGATCGTGAGGTTCTCGGTGATCGACAGATGCGGGAACAGCTCGAAGTTCTGAAACACCATGCCCACGCGCGAACGCAGTTTCGGCAGGTTCGTGCCCTTGGCGCCCACGGACGTGCCATCGACGAGGATCTCGCCCTTCTGGAACGGCTCCAGCGCGTTGACGGTCTTGATGAGCGTGGACTTGCCCGAACCCGACGGGCCGCACACCACCACCACCTCGCTCTTCTTCACGCTGGTGGTGCAGTCGGTCAGCACCTGGAAGCTGCCGTACCACTTGGAAACGTTCTTGATCTCGATCATTGGGTCACCTTCTTCTGAAGCCGCTTCACCAGCACGGAGGCGCCGAAGCAGATCATGAAATAGACAAAGCCGGCAAACAGCAGCAGCTCGACGATACGGCCGTCGCGCTCGCCGATGTTGTATGCCTGCGTAAAGAAGTCCGACAGCGCGCTCACATACACCAGCGACGTATCCTGGAACAGGATGATGGCCTGCGTGAGCAGCAGCGGGATCATGTTGCGGAAGGCCTGCGGCAGGATCACCAGGCGCATGGCCTGGCCGTACGTCATGCCCATCGCATAGGCCGCGAACATCTGCCCGCGCGACACGCTCTGGATACCGGCGCGGATGATCTCGGAGTAGTACGCCGCCTCGAACAGCGCGAAGGCAACCAGCGCGGAGGTCATCCGCATGTCGGTGGCCGGCGACAGGTCGAAGATCTTCTGCAGGACCTGCGGCACGATCAGGAAGAACCACAGCAGCACCATCACCAGCGGGATGGAGCGGAAGAGGTTCACGTACGCCTGCCCGAACCACTGCAGCGGCTTGATGCCCGAGAGTCGCATCATGGCGAGCAGCGTGCCCCAGACGATGCCGACCAGGATGGCCGTGCCCGTGATCTCGAGCGAGAGGATCATCCCCTCGCCGAGCACGCGCATGTTGTCGGCATTGATGGACGAGAAATCGAATTGATAAGCCATGGAAAGTCCTCGCCCTGTTACTTGCCGCCGATGAAGCCAGGCAGGCGGGTACGTGCTTCCACCCAGCGCATCAGGCCCATCACGGTCAGGTTGATCAGCATGTACATCAGCGT
>OFCW01000003.1_pt1 | contig 136760 bp, 132 predicted proteins | sample 1520951 | NCBI WGS metagenome assembly OFCW01 (sample SAMEA4349680, study PRJEB24078) | microbial mat metagenome | biome: Terrestrial Biome; feature: Habitat; material: Microbial Mat | place: India | collected 2012-06-12 | depth 10 m | reverse complement strand
AGGCACAGCCCAAGCTCGACATGTGACCGCAGCGGAACCGCCCGGTTTGGCACGATTCCGCGTGTGTTTTGCGGGTATTCCGACTATTCGGCAGGCGGTTTGCGCGGGTTTTGCAAGTCTCCTACAATCGTCGCTCCCAACCTGTACAACCCACAGAAGGCAAGAACAATGGAACACACGCTCCCCCCGCTGCCGTACGCCCAAGACGCCCTGGCGCCGCACATCTCCAAGGAAACGCTGGAGTTCCACTACGGCAAGCACCACCAGACCTACGTCACGAACCTGAACAACCTGATCAAGGGCACCGAGTTCGAGAACCTGAGCCTGGAAGACATCGTCAAGAAGTCGTCGGGCGGTGTGTTCAACAACGCCGCACAGGTCTGGAACCACACGTTCTACTGGAACTGCATGAAGCCGCAAGGCGGCGGCGCTCCGACCGGCGCGCTGGCTGACGCCATCAACGCCAAGTGGGGCAGCTTCGACAAGTTCAAGGAAGAGTTCACCAAGGTCGCCGTCACGACCTTCGGTTCGGGCTGGGCCTGGCTGGTGAAGAAGGCCGACGGCACGCTGGATCTGGTGTCGACCTCCAACGCCGCCACGCCGCTCACGACGGATGCCAAGCCGCTGCTGACCTGCGATGTGTGGGAACACGCCTACTACATCGACTACCGCAACGCCCGTCCGAAGTACGTCGAGGCGTTCTGGAATCTGGTTAACTGGGACTTCGTTGCGAAGAACTTCGCCTGAAGCGAATCACGGTTCGACATCCCGTCCGAAGCAAGGCCCTCCGCGTGAGGGCCTTGTTTTTTCCGCTCAACTCAGGCACTTGCATGCGGCAGCCCCGCACGCTGCATAGCACCGCTCACTGCAAGTCCGATTTCGTGCGCAGCGCAATGCCGTGCACATGATAGTCGGTATGACGAGCTTCCTGCGGCCGTAGCGGCCCGCATCGCACCGGCTTTTTCTAGACTGGTACGTCATCCGGCCGTCACACAAAACCAGGGGGAGCGATGGATCTGAGCCACATCCTGTCGCGCACGGAGCGCGGCACGCAGGAGCTGCAAACGCGCAGCGGACACCTCACGCACCGGCAGCGGGCGATCCTGCTGCTCGCGGGCGGTGAGCGCACGGCGGCGGAAATCCTCGCGCAGTTGAGCGGCGCCGGCCCCGTCACGGACGACCTCGCGCGCCTGCTCGCCGAGGGTTACGTCGCGAGCCGCGCGCCGGTCAACGATGCCCCCAAGCCCAAGATGCCGCCCAAGCCCGCACCGGGCAGGCAGGTGGCCGCACGGCATGAGCGGCAGGGCTCCATTGCTGATTGGCGCCTGGGCCAGGCCGGCGCATTCTCTGCGCTGCAGCGTTACATCGCAGAAGGTCCGGAGGCACCGATCGACTTCCTCAGCGGTTTGGCCGCGCCGCTGTACGCCGCGCTCGCAACATGTCGGAGTGAGGCGTCGGCGCATGCGGTCGCCGCCTTTCTCGAAACCCGTCTGCACGCCGCGCACACAGAAATGTGACGTATTCTCCCTAGGTATAAATACTGAGTTCGAGCATTTTTCTCGTTCTGTGGGAATGATGCGTTGATGGATTGAGAAATCCGTCGCATTCTCCGTCGCGACATCACATGACGGAGCCCCGCGATGACCGAGCCGATCTCAGCACCCCCCGCCGCCGGCGCGGACCGCGTGCTGATGGTGCTCGCCACCATTGCGCGCCATGGCCGGCCCGTTGCGGCACGTGAGCTCATCGAACTGACGGGGCTGCCGCAGAGCACGCTGTATCGCCAGGTGGCGCTGCTCAAGCGCTGGGGCTTCGTGCTCGAATCGGCGGGCACGTATGCGCCGGGGCCGATCAGCCTGCAGCTCGCGCTCGGCTTCGACCACGCCTCGCATCTCGTGCAGGAAGCGCGCATCGGCATGGGTAGGCTGGTGGCGGAGTCCGGTGAATCGGTCGGGCTGGTGGTGGCCGTCAAGGACCAGGCGGTCTGTCTCGAGATGGTCGAGAGCCAGCAGTCGCTGCGCTGCTCGTTCGAAAAGGGGCGCGGCGTGCCGCTGCTGGCCGGCGCCTCGGCCAAGTCGCTGCTTGCCTTCATGCCGGCCGCCGCGTCGCGCGCCATCCTCGCAGACCTGCTGGCTGGCCAGCCGGAGCAGCAGGCCCAATTGCAGACCGAACTCGCCGAGATCCGCGCGGCGGGCTATGCGCTGTCCGAAGGTGAAGTCGACCCCGGCGTCTGGGGCGTGAGCGTGCCGGTGTTCCGGCTGCCCGGCCAGGCGCTCGGCTCGATCACGTTGATGGCACCTGCCACGCGCGTGCGCGGCAAGGAGCAGCGCCTGATCGATATGACCGTTGCTGCGGCTGCGTCCATTTCAGCGCGGCTGCAGGACACCTGATTTTTCACCCCACATGCACCACACAAGGAGACCACTCATGGGGAATCGCCGTCAGTTCATGCATTCGATGCTGGCTTGTGCCGTGGCGCTGTCTGCTGCGGTGTCTTTCGCCACCGCTGCCCACGCCGCCGCCGAGCCGCTGCGCGTGGCCACCGATGCCACATTCGCGCCGATGGAGTTCGTTGAAAACGGCAAGCGCACCGGTTTCGATATCGACCTGATCGAAGCCCTGGCCCGCACCATGGGCCGCCCGGTCGAATGGACCGACATCGACTTCAAGGGCCTTGTGCCGGGCCTGGTGTCGCGCCGCTTCGACGTGGCCATCTCGGGCATCTACATCACGCCCGAGCGCAAGAAGGTGGTCGACTTTACCGAACCGTACTACCACGGCGGCCTGGTGGCGATGGTCAAGCAGGGCAACACCGCCATCAAGACGCCGGCCGACCTCGCCGGCAAGAAGGTGAGCGTGCAGGTGGGCACCAAGTCGGTCAACTTCCTGAAGGAGAACTACCCGAAGGTCGAGCGCGTGGAAGTCGAGAAGAACGAGCAGATGTTCAATCTCGTCGAAATCGGCCGTGCCGATGCGGCGGTCACGGGCCGTCCCGCCGCCGCGTACTACGTGAAGATGCGCCCGGGCCTGCGCCTGGTCGAGCCGGCGCTGACGACGGAGGAATACGGCATCGCCGTGCGCCGCGATCAGCCTGAACTGACCAAGGCGCTGAACGCCGCACTGGAGAAGATCAAGGCCGACGGCACGTACGACCAGATCGTCAAGAAATGGTTTGGCGCGGCCGCCAAGTAACCACCGACGGACACGCTGATGGAACTGGATTTTTCTCCCGTCTGGGCGGGGTGGGCCGACATCCTGCACGGCGCGCTCGTCACCGTGGAGGTGACGGCCGCCGCGCTGGTGCTCGGCTGCGTGCTCGGGCTGCTGGTCGGCATCGGCCGGTTGAACCCGCGCCGGCGCTTTGTCTACGGCATCTGCACGGTGTACGTGACGTTCATCCGCGGGACGCCGCTGCTCGTGCAGCTCTTCCTGCTGTTCTTCGGTCTGCCGCAGTTCGACATCCTGCTGCCGGCGTTTGTGTGCGGCGTGCTGGGGCTGGGCGTGTATTCGGGCGCCTATGTGTCGGAAATCGTCCGCGGCGCGATCCAGTCGGTCGACCGCGGGCAGATGGAGGCGGCGCGTTCGATCGGCATGTCGTCGGGGCAGGCGATGCGCGCCATCATCCTGCCGCAGGCCGTGGTGCGGATGATCCCGCCGCTGGGCAACGAGTTCATCGCGCTCATCAAGAACTCGGCGCTGGTGTCGCTGCTGACGATTCACGACCTGATGCACGAGGGGCAGAAGATCATCAGCGTGTCGTACCGCTCGCTGGAGGTGTACCTGGCGATTGCGCTGGTGTACCTCGTTCTCACGAGCGCCGCGAGCTATCTGCTGCACCGGATTGAACGCAACATCCGTGCAGGAGGCATGGTGCAATGAACACGAATTCTGCAACGCTGAAATCGGCGACGGACGTACCGATGATCCGGATCCGCGGCCTGACGAAATCGTACGGCGATCACCCCGTGCTCAAGGGCATCGATTTCGAGGTCGACGCTTCGCAGGTGGTCGTCGTGATCGGCCCGAGCGGCTCGGGCAAGAGCACGTTCCTGCGCTGCTGCAACGGGCTGGAAGTGCCCGAAGGCGGCACCATCGACATCTGCGGCAAGCGTCTGATCGACAACGGCACGATGCTGCCCGATGGCGAACTGAACCACCTGCGCCAGCAGGTCGGCATGGTGTTCCAGTCGTTCAATCTGTTCCCGCATCTTTCGGTGCTGCACAACGTCACCATCGGCCCGCGCATGCTGCGCGGCAAGTCGAAGAGCGAAGCGGAAGCCGAAGCGCGTGAACTGCTGCAGAAAGTGGGCCTGGCACACAAGGCCGATGCGATGCCCGCGAGCCTCTCCGGTGGGCAGAAGCAGCGCGTGGCGATCGCGCGCGCACTGGCGATGCAGCCCAAGGTGATGCTGTTCGACGAGCCGACATCTGCGCTGGACCCCGAGCTCGTGGGCGAGGTGCTGCAGGTCATGAAGCTGCTTGCCAAGGAAGGCATGACGATGCTGGTCGTCACGCACGAGATGGGTTTCGCGCGCGAGGTGGCCGACGTGGTGGTGATGGATGGCGGCGGCATCGTCGAGGCCGGACCGCCGTCGGTCATCTTTGGGGAGCCCAAGGAAGCGCGCACGCGGTCGTTCCTGCAAGCGGTGCTGACACGCGCATGACGATGACCGCAGCTGCAACGTTCGATGCCTCCGTCTGGCAGGGCCGCAACGACACCGGCGAGCGTGGCGACGTCACGCGCCTGTTCCAGATCGTGCAGCGCGCCGATGCGGTAAAGCTCTCGGGCACGCCTGCCGTACTCGGGTTTGCATGCGACGCGGGCGTGGTGCGCAACCACGGCCGCGCCGGTGCCGCGCAAGGCCCGCGCGAAATTCGCCGGGCGCTGGCCAATGTGCCAGCACACGGACTCGCGCACCTGGCCGATGCCGGCGACGTGGCCTGCGACGACGGCGATCTGGAACGTGCGCAGGCGGCGCTCGGTGATGCCGTCTTCCATCTGCTCGATGCGGGCGCGCGCCCGGTGGTGCTGGGCGGCGGGCATGAAGTTGCGTTCGGCACCTACCAGGGCTTGCGCAGGCATTGGCAGAAGCAAGGCGGGCGCGGCCGTCTCGCCATCGTCAATTTCGACGCGCATTTCGACTTGCGCACGAGCCGGCCCGGCAACTCCGGCACGCCGTTCGACCAGATCGCCGAGGACTGCGCCGCGCACGGCATCGACCTGACGTACTGCTGCCTCGGGGTGAGCCGCCTGTCCAATACGCCCGCGCTGTTCGATCGCGCCGATGCGCTGCACGCGCGCTACGTGGAAGACACCGACGTGCAGGAGCGCCACCTCGATGCGCGCATGGCCGATCTCGATGCGTGGCTGGCCGATGCCGACCATGTCTACCTGACCATCGACATGGACGTGCTGGCTGCCGCGGTCGCGCCCGGTGTGTCCGCGCCCGCCGCGTACGGCATCACGCTGCCGGTGCTCGAAGCGCTGGTGCAGCACGTCTGCGGCACGGGCAAGGTGCGCGTGGCGGACATCGCTGAAACCAATCCCGAATACGACCAGGACCGCCGCACCGTGCGCGTGGCCGCGCGTCTGGCGTATCACCTTTTGCGTCGCCCGTCTCGCCCATGAAGCTGATTTCTGCCGATGCCATGCGCCGCATGCCGTGGAAGAACGGCGGCGGCGTTACGACCGAAATCGCCATCGCACCGGCAGGTGCGACGCTGGACGGCTTCGACTGGCGCATCAGTACCGCGCAGGTCGATGTGGCCGGACCGTTCTCGCGCTTTGTCGGCATCGACCGCTCGCTGGCGGTGATCGCGGGCGGGCGCCTGACGATGCATCGCGCAGATGGCGAGACGGTTTCGCTAAAGCCGGGCGATGCACCCGTGCGGTTCGCCGGGGAGATCGATATCCATGCCACGCTTGACGCGCCGCTGTCGGATTTCAACGTGATGACCAGGCGCGGCGCCTGGGCGCATCACGTCGAGGTCATCACGATGGAGGCAGGCGCACGCCGCGCATTGCCGGTCGCGCATCCGGGTGCGCAGTGGCTGGTGTACTGCGTGGAGGGGGCGCTGTCGGTCGGCACCATCGAGGTGCGGCCGCATGCCGCTGCCTGGCTGGATGCCCCGAGCGGCAGCGATGCGCTCATTGCGCGCATGGCCTCGGCGGGCTATCTGGTCAGCCTATGGCCAGCAACGTGAGCTTGCCGCGCGCCAAAAGAAAAAGGACCCCGCAGGGTCCCTTGCAAGTCTCCCGGCCCCGCGGGGCACGGTGGAAGACGCTTACTTCTTCTTGTTCACGGCGTCCTTGAAGCCCTTGCCAGCCGTGAACTTCACGGTCTTGGTTGCCGGGATCTTGATGGCTTCGCCAGTGCGCGGGTTGCGGCCGGTGCGTGCTGCGCGCTTGCCCGACGAGAACGAACCGAAGCCAACCAGCGTGATGGTGCCGCCCTTGGCGACGGTCTTCTTGATGTTTTCCAGCGCGGAGTTCAGTGCGCGCTCAGCGGCGGCGATGCTCAGTTCTGCGTCTTTGGCAATGGCGGCTACGAGTTCGGCTTTGGTCGTCATGTCATTTCCCCACTTCAGGTTTGTTGGACAGCGTTGTACTGCGACCCGTTTTATATCATCGTTGCGAAGGGTTGCACATCCCCTAACTGCAAGGCTTTGCGGGCCGTTGCTTGCAGCCGACACTTGTCCTGTCTACGTTTGCGGGCCGGCATCCGGGAAAAACCTGATATCGACAGGGTTTGTTTGCATTTCAGACAGCCTTTCTCGCCCCGGAACCGCACAGGCGGAAGGCGGCAGACACGCCCTCGAACTGTCGGGCGCCGCATCGTTGTCGAGGTAGAAGCTCATGGAGAACATCATGTCGCGTTCGCAAACACTTGTTGCGCAAGGCTTGGCAGCCGATGGCCATGTCGGCGGGCAAACGCGCGGACCGTCGGTGCTGGTCGCCGGCGCAAGCGGGCTGGTGGGCCGCGCCGTGGTGCGTCGGCTCGCCGCGCAATCGTGGCCCGGCCGTGTCACCGCGCTCGTACGCCGCGCCGGAACCTTGACACCCGAGCACGCGATGCCGGGCCGGCTCCACGAATACGTCGTCGACTTTGAGCGGCTGGACGCGCCCGAAGCGCAGCCGGCCCTCGCTGCTGACATCGTCATCTGCGCGCTCGGCACGACCCTTCGCCAGGCTGGTTCGGAGGCGGCATTCCGGCGCGTGGATGTCGAGTATCCGGCGGAGCTGGCACGCCGCGCGTTTGCGGCTGGCGCCCATCATTTCCTGCTGGTGAGCGCGCTGGGCGCCGATGCGCGATCCAGGGTGTTCTACAACCGCTGCAAGGGGGAAGCCGAGGCGGAAATCCTGTCGGTCGGCTTTGCGTCGGTCACGGTGGTGCGGCCTTCGCTGCTGCTCGGCAAGCGGGCTGAATTGCGCCGTGGTGAACGCATTGCGCAATCGCTGTCGGGCGCGATCGGCTGGATGGTGCCCAGGCCCTGGCGGCCCGTGCCGGCGGAGTCGGTGGCGGCGGCGCTCGTGAGCGCAGCGCGCGTGGATGCGCCCGGTGTGCGCCTGCTCGAAAACGCGGCATTGCTCGCCGCCAAAGACGAACGGCCGGTGGGGTAAGCCACCGGCCGTTGCGCACAGCTGGATCTGCGAGCGTTACTTCTCGATCGGCTTGCCCGTGCGGTCGTGCATCAGCGCCAGTGCACAGACGCTGATGATGCCGGCGGCCATCACGTAATACGACGGTGCCAGCTTGCTGCCGGTCGTTGCGATCAACCACGTCACGATCAGCGGGGCAAAGCCGCCGAAGATCGTCACCGCCAGGTTGTACGAAATCGACAGGCCGGTCGAGCGCACGGCGGTCGGGAACTGTTCGGCCAGCACCGCCGGCGCCGGACCCGTGAACGCCGCCAGCAGCACGCCCAGGATCACCTGTACCTGCAGCAGCGTCTGCACGGTCGGGTTGACGTTCAGCCAGTGGAAGAGCGGATAGGCCGCCACCGCAATGGCCAGCGCCACTGTGCCCAGCATGCGCTTGCGGCCCACGCGATCGGACAGCGTGCCCATGAGCGGGCACAGCACGAAGATGATCGCGCCGCACAGCGCCGTCGACTGGAACGTCGCGCCCAGCGGCAGGCCGAGCTGCTGCTTCGCGTATGTCGGCATGTAGAACACCAGCGTGTACGTGCAGACCGTCCAGAGAATCGTCACGCCGAGGCCGCCGAGCACTTCGCGCGGATGGTCGCGCAGCACCTGCGACAGCGGCGCCAGACGCGACTCCTTGGCGGCCTTCGCCTTCTGCGCCTCGAAGGCGGGCGGCTCGTGCAGATGCGAGCGGATGTACATGCCGACCGGCCCGATCAGCAGCCCGAACAGGAACGGAATGCGCCAGCCCCAAGCGTCGATCTGCTCGGGCGACAGGCCATTCGTGACGATCGCGCCCATTGCCGCACCGAGGATGAACGAGATGCCCTGGCTCGCCTGCTGCCAGCTCGCGAAGTAGCCGCGCTTCTCGTCCGGCGCATATTCGATGAGGAACGCCGTGGCGCCGCCCACTTCACCGCCGGCCGAGAAGCCCTGGATGAGCCGCGCGATCACGATGAGGATCGGCGCGCCGATGCCGATCTGCGCGTACGTCGGCGCAAGCCCGATGATGGCCGTGCCCAGCGCCATCAGCATGATGGTGAGCGTGAGCGCAGCCTTGCGGCCCACGCGGTCGGCATAGATGCCGAGCACCACCGCGCCGACTGGCCGCATGAAGAAGCCGACGCCAAACGTGGCGACGGTCAGCATGAACGAGGTGAAGTCATTGCCCGTGGGGAAGAACAGCTTGGCAATGATGACCGCAAAGAAGCTGTAGACCGTAAAGTCGAACCATTCAAGACCGTTGCCGATGGTGGCGGCAATGATGGCCTTGCGTCGAGTGGCTGCCGAGATGGCCGGGGCCGTTGCACGATCGCCCGGGTTGGGCGTTGCCGTGGCTTGCATGGATGTGTCCTCCAGTGTGTGTGGGGCATCGCCGGCCGCGCTCTCTCTCCCCCGTGCGGACGGCGAAGCGGTCATGGTAAGTGATCCGGCCGCAATTGGCAGCGCCCGGCGGTGAAGTCCTCGGAATTGAAAGCGTTCAACGCGGTCGAACACATATGCATAGGCATTCAATGGAGCACATCATGATCCCGACGCTGCAACGCGGCCGTCGCCTTGCCGCCTTCCTGCCGGGGGCGCTCGTTGCGGGCGCCGCCGCGTTGCTGACCGGCTGCGTGGCTGCGCCGTACTACGACGCCTACGGGAACCCGGTGTCGCCGGCCGTCGTCGCGCCCGTGGCGGCGTATCCCGTGTACGACCCATATCCGTATTACGGGCCGGTCGTCTACCCGGCGCCCGTCTACGGCAGCGTGTGGATCGGCAGCGGCGGGTGCTGGAACTGCCGTCGCGGCTGGGGAGGGCGAGGCTGGGGCGGCCACGGCTGGGGGCATGGCAACTGGGGACACGGCGGCTGGCACCATCGCTGAGCTGTCACGCCGGCGTCACGCAGACGCACGGCGGCGCGGCCGAACGCCAGTTCTGCGGCCAGTTCAATACGCGTGATTGCGTAACGGCATCTGTTGCATCGCGACATACAATCCTTCGCTCTTAAAAAGAAAAGCATGCGAGGAGATTGTCGATGTCCGTCATCATCGTGCTGGCTGCGCTGGCATTTCTGATGTTCGCCGCGTATCGCGGCTACAGCGTCATCCTGTTTGCACCACTGGCCGCCCTCGGCGCGGTGCTGCTGACCGACCCATCGGCCGTGGCGCCCGTGTTCTCCGGCATCTTCATGGAGAAGATGGTCGGCTTCGTCAAACTGTATTTCCCTGTGTTCCTGCTGGGCGCCGTGTTCGGCAAGGTGATCGAGCTGTCGGGTTTTTCGCGCTCGATCGTCGCGTCGGTCATCCGTGTGGTGGGGGCCAAGCGGGCGATGCTTTCCATCGTGCTGGTGTGTGCGCTGCTGACGTACGGCGGTGTGTCGCTCTTCGTGGTGGTGTTTGCGGTGTACCCGTTCGCGGCGGAGATGTTCCGCCAGGGCAACATCCCCAAGCGCCTCATCCCGGGCACGATCGCGCTGGGCGCGTTTTCGTTCACGATGGACTCGCTGCCGGGCACGCCGCAGATCCAGAACATCATCCCGACCACGTTCTTCCACACCACGTCGTGGGCGGCGCCCTGGCTGGGCACCATCGGCGCGCTGTTCATCATTGTGGTGGGCATGGCGTATCTCGAATGGCGCCGCCGCGTCGCGCTGCGCAATGGTCACGGTTATGACCACGGCCTCGCCAAGCTGGTGAACGAGCCGGAGACGGCCGAGACCGGCGCGCTCGCGCATCCGCTCGTCGCGCTGTCGCCGCTGGTGCTTGTGGGTGTGATGAACCTGCTGTTCACGCGCTGGATTCCGACGTGGTACGGCAAGGTCGTCACGGTGGCACTGCCGGGCCTGCCCAAGCCGCTGACGGTCGAGGCCGACAAGCTGACCGCCATCTGGGCCGTGGAGGCTGCGCTGCTGATCGGCATCATCGTGGTGGTCGTGTTCGGCTTTCGCGCCGTGAAGGATCGCTTTGCCGAAGGCAGCAAGTCCGCGGTCTCGGGCGCGCTGCTGGCGGCGATGAACACCGCCTCGGAATACGGCTTCGGCGGCGTCATCGCCGCGCTGCCGGGGTTCCTGGTGCTGGCCGAGGGGCTGCGTGCGATTCCGAATCCGCTCGTCAATGAAGCCGTGACGGTCAGCACGCTCGCGGGCATCACCGGCTCTGCGTCGGGCGGCATGAGCATTGCGCTGGCGGCAATGGCCGACCAGTTCATCCAGGCCGCACAGGCGACGGGCATTCCGATGGAGGTGCTGCACCGCGTGGCGTCGATGGCCTCGGGCGGCATGGACACCCTCCCGCACAACGGCGCCGTCATCACGCTGCTGGCCGTGACGGGCCTCACCCATCGCGAGGCGTATCGCGACGTATTCTGCGTCACGCTGATCAAGACGCTGGCCGTGTTCTTCGTGATCGCTGTGTTCTACGGCACGGGCATCGTCTGACGTCGCGACGGCCGCAACGAAAAAAGCCACCGATAGCCGGTGGCTTTTTCTTATAGCCGCGCGCGGGCGTTATCGGCCGTTGACCGCTTCCGGCTGCCGCTCACGGCAGACGCGCTGCGCTTCGCCGACGAGCGAATCGCACTGGTTGGCACGGCGCGACCAGAACGCGCGGTCCGACGACGATTCGGCCGTCGCCTTGCCGTGGCGGTGCGTGACGTGCTTGTCGACCCACTTGTCGGTCTTCACATGCGCACGGTGGACCTTCTGCCTCAGGGTGCCGGGCGTGGCTTGGGGCTGCGCGCCGGACATGGCCTTGTTGTGATAGCCGGGGTTCTCGGCGGCGTCGGCGTTGCGCTGCATCTGCGTGCGCGGGCCTTCCATCGGGCTGTCGACGCCGGTGACAGCGCTGTGATCTTTCTGCTGGGCCTGCGCGGGCGCCGCGCCGATCCACGCGCAGGTGGCCACGACGATGGCCGCGGCCAGGCTCGACATCTTGCGTGCTTGCATGCTCGTTCTCCTTGTTGTGAAACGGGGCGGACTCAACGACACGCACGCAGCGTGCCATTCACGGGGGCCCCGAACGTCACAATAGAAAAGCGGCAAACCGGTGGGCAGTAGGGCTTTGGCTGAACCCGGTGTCAGACAACGCCGATCGGCGGCTCAGGCCCGTACGAACAGCCAGACCGTCAGGACCGCCCCCACGACAACCACAAAGCCGCGCAGCACCTTTTCGGGCAGCCGGTGCAGCAGCCACGCCCCGGCAAAACCGCCCGCGATGCCGCCAATGGCGAGCGCCAACACCGCCGCCCAGTCGACCCGCGGCGAGAACGCAAACACCGCCACCGCGGATGCATTCATCGTCATGGCAAGCACGTTCTTGGTAGCGCCCGCCGTGCGCACTTGCTGGCCCGCCACGGTGAGCGCCGCCAGCATGAGAAAGCCGATGCCGCCGCCGAAGTAGCCGCCGTAGATCGCAATCGCAAACTGGATGGCCGCCAGCGTCGTGGTCGACATGCCCGCCGTCGCGTGCAACGGCTTGCGGCGGAAGCTGCCCCACGCAAACACGGTCGTCGCAAACAGCACCAGGTAGGGCACCAGCTTGGCGAAGAACGACGGCGGTGTCGCCAGCAGCAACAGCGCGCCGAGCACGCCGCCGATCAGGCTGATGACGATGAGTTGCTTGAGCGAGAGATGATGCGCGTCGGCATCGACGCCGCCGGCCAGCTTGCGTCCGGCAATCGATGAGGTGATCTGGCTCGGGAACAGCGCAATCGTCGACGTCATGTTGGCCGCCAGCGGGTTGAGCCCCGCCAGCAGCAGCGCGGGAAACGTGATGAACGACCCACCGCCGGCCAGCGCATTCTGCGCGCCGGCATAGACGCCGGCCGCCGCGACGAGCAGGGCGGTGGAAAACGAAAGCGTGGTCATGGGCGAGAGGTCCGGCGCGGCTGAGGTCAGGCCGCATGGTAATGGAACGCCCGCGCCCGCGCTTGTTACCGGAGTGGGGTGTCGCCGTGCCGCCGCAACCACCATTCGGCGAGTTCGAACGCGCCTTGCACCGCCAGTGCCAGCACTGCGGCGGGGATGGCGCCTGCCAGCAGCGTTGCGCTGTCGTTCAGGGCGAGCCCGGTGGCGATGCGCTCGCCGTAGCCGCCAGCGCCGATGAACGCAGCGATGGTCGCCGTGCCCACGCTGATGACGGCCGCTGTCTTGACGCCCGCCAGGATGACGGGCAGCGCCAGCGGCAGATCGACCACGCGCGTGCGCTGGGATGGCGTGAAGCCCAGCGCCAGGGCGGCATCGCGCAGGCCTGCGGGCACCTGCTCCAGTCCGACGATGGTGTTGCGCACGATCGGCAGCAGCGCGTACACGGCCAACGTAATCAGCGCCGGCACCACGCCGATCGACCCGACGACCGGGATCAGCATCGCCAGCAGCGCCAGCGACGGAATTGTCTGCAGCACGCCCACCATGGCCAGGATCGGCTGCTTGATCGGCCGCCGCGCCGCCATGAGCCCGAGCGGCACGCCAAGCAGGACGGCCACGCCCGTGGAAATGCCCACCAGCGCCAGGTGGCGCTGGGTGAGGCGCCACAGGTCATCGGTCAGCTGCGTGAAGAACCCTCGTGTGGGTGTGGCCGCAGGTACATCGCCATGGCCGGCCAGAAACTGCCGCGCGACTTGCGAGAACGACTTGCCCTCGAGCTCTACCGCCGCGTTCATGGCAATCATGTCGTCGCGCTGGATGCGGCGGGCCAGCGCGCCAATCGCCTGCCATTGCGCAGCGTGCCGTCGCGCAACGTCGGCGCGATAGAGCAGCACGGCGTCGTAGCGCGGGAAAATGTGCGCGGGATCGTCGAGCACGCGCAACTGTTCGCCGCGGATCCTGGCGTCGGTCGAGTAGATGTCGATCACGTCGACCTGGCTGGCGCGCAGCGCGTCGTAAGCGACGCCGTGATCGAGGCCAGTCGGACGCTGCGGCAGCTTGTAATGTGCGGCGATCGCCGGCCAGCCGTCCGCGCGGCCGAGGAATTCATGCGACAAGCCAAGGCGCAGCGCCGGGTGCGTGGCCAGATCGGCCAACGTGCGGATGTGTGCGCGTTCGGCGTCGGCCTCGCGCATGGCCAGCGCGTAGGTGTCTTCAAAGCCCAGCGGCACGCCGGCGGCGAGCCCCAACGGTGCAAGCGCACGATTGACGTCGGCCAGCAGCGCAGCCTGATCCGGATTGGCGGCTTGCGCAGCCGGCAGACGCAGGACTTCAGCGGCGATGGTGCCGAGGTAATCGGGGTAGACGTCGATGCTGCCGTTCTTGAGCGCGGCGAAGACGATGGCGGTGTTGCCGAGGCCCGGCACGTGTTGGGCAGGGCCATGCGGGGCGGCCGTCTGCGAGAGGATTTCCCCCAGCACGTACGACTCGGTAAAGCGTTTGGAACCGATGCGCAGCGGATCCTGCGCCAATGCAGATGTGCTCAGCGCCAGCCACGCCATCCACATGAGGCAGCGCCGGAAGCGCAAACTACGGATCAGTCGCCGTGCATCCAAAGTGCGTCGAGGTCGGTCAGGCCCCAGTCCCGGGGTTCTTCTCTTGAGACAATCTGGTCGCCTGTCTGCGCCAGGTCGATCACCTCGGGCGCAATCCGCGTACCCGACGATATGGAGAAGAATACCTTGACCGTGGGCGTGAGCAACGCGCCGGGCGCATGCTGCATGACCACCGCCAACCGCCCCGAGCGCAGCCGCACCAGCGAGCCCACCGGGTAGATGCCCACGCTTTTCACGAAGGCGTTGAAGACCACCGGGTCGAAATGGTTGCCGCGCCACTCGACCATGCGCTGCACCGCGTAGGCGGCCCCCCAGGCTTTCTTGTACGGGCGGTCCGACGTGATCGCGTCATACACATCGCAGATCGCTCCCATGCGCGCGAACAGCGAGATGCCGTCCCCGGCCAGCTTGTGCGGGTAGCCCGTCCCGTCCATGCGTTCGTGATGGTGCAGGCAGACGTCGAGGGCAACCTCGCACATGTTGCTGTCGCCGACGAGGATGTCGTAGCCGGCTTGCGGGTGCGTGGTCACGCTGCGGAATTCTTCTGCCGTGAGCGCCCCCGGCTTGTTCAGCACCTCGGGCGGAATGGCAATCTTGCCGATGTCATGCAGCAAGCCCGCCAGCCCCGCGTCGCGTACCTCGTCATCGGACAGCCCGAGCTGCCGGCCGAGCGCCACCATGAGCGCGCAAACCGCCACGGAGTGCAAGAAGGTATAGCGGTCCTTGGTCTTCAGGCGCACCAGGCTCGTGAGGGCGCCGGGGTGGCGGTCGACCGAGCTTGAAATCGCTTCCACCAGCGGCAATGCGTCGCGCGCTTCGACTGTGCGGCCCATGCGCGCGTCGGCAAACATCGCCTGCACGGCCGCTTCAGCCTTGCTGATGAGGCGGGCCGCGTGGCGCATTTCCTCTGCGCGCGTGATCGCGCGGGGTGCGATGGTGGCGCCTGCCAGTGTTGCCGGCGGGGTGGGCGGCGCCATTGCCGTGGGCACGGCACGTGCGGCTGCCACATCGGTGCCGCGGGCGGTGTCGATCCAGACCTCCCGCACGCCGCTGGTGCGCAGGCGTTGCAGCTGGGCGGCGTCTTCCACGCGAAAGCGCGCTCGCCAGAACGGGTGGTCGAGCCACGAGCCGACGAATTCGTCGAGGTACATGCCAACCCGCAGGTCTTCGATGGCAATGCGCTTGCGCATAGAGTGGTGTCGAGCGTCGAGACAGGGCGGTTCGCGCAAAGGAACGCCGCCTGCCAATGGGATACACCACTGTTATCGGACGTGCGTCACCGGGCTTGAGAGGGGGGAAATCCGGACTTGCCATATAGAAGCCCGCGGGCGGAGGCCTCAAAAAAAAAAGCGGCCAGAAGGCCGCTTCGGTAAGCCGGTACCGGCGCCCACTCGGGCGCGCGGCATCGGGGAGGGAGAGACGTCAGGACGAACCGCTTATTGGCCGTCGGTGAACGGGTCAGCCTTGCCGACCAGGGCGCCATCGGTGTACGGATCGGCCTTGCGCAGTTGGCCGTCGGTGTAGGGGTCGGCCTTGCGCAGAGCGCCGTCCGTGTACGGATCAGCCTTGCTCACGCGGGCGCCGTCGGTGTACGGGTCGGCCTTGGTGACGGCCTGGCCGTTGGTGTACGGGTCTTGGCTTTGCACGCCGGCAGCAAAGGCGGGAACGGCGGCAACAGCGATCAGCGAGGCGAGGATCAGGTTCTTGGTCTTCATGATGAGCTCCACAGTCTGGGGGGAAGCGCTTGCGCACGAGCAGGTTTGCTGCAGTGCGGTAACGCGATGGCATAAGCTTAGTCGTTGCTCGAAAGGGAAAAAAGCAGTTCTCTTAAACTCTTTGTTCAAAAAACAAGAACAATTGTGCTGCACCAGGCACCTGCATCTGCGTCTAAGTCATTGATTTGACACACAAATATGCGATGCGGGATAACCCTTAATGCGGAAGTCTGACTACGCGGCAGTACGAAAATTCCCGGCGCACACGCCCCGCTTTGTTGCATTGCATTTCACACATGGGGATTCCCCTCCCCACGGTGGGGCGGTTTGCCGCTAAACCTTCCGGGCGGATGGTCGTTGATGCAGGTACGGGCGACGTTTCGCGCCCACTGCAGTCAGGAAGGTCCCATGTCCATTACCTCTGGTTCCATTGCCCGTTTCGAAATCGACGGCGTCGCCTACCAGGCGAGACTGTTTGCGCTGCCGTTTCACGTGCCGGAAAACGGCCGCGTGCGCGCGCACGCGATCGGGCGCCCGGACATGCCGTTTAGCGGTGTGCATGTGCTGGGCAAGTGGCTGGAAGCGCGCGCGTTGCCGCAGGGGGTGGGCCTCGTCATGGCGGACCGCCTGTTCTCGCACGGCGCGGTGGAGCAGTGGTCCGGCGCGGACGGCGCACGCGCGGCCAAGGTGCTGTCGCAGGTGGCGCTGGGCGCCAGGTCCAGTCATCGCCTGTGGCGCAACACCGTGGCAGGCGGCTTTCGCGATGAAACCGCGTTCTTCCTCGGCGCAGCGTTTGTACAGAGCGATGCCGCCGTGGACGATGTCCGCCTGCTGGGCGATCTGATTCCGGCAGCCGAGTGGGCGAATGTGGCCGGCGCCGCTTCGACCATGATGGGGCTGCACCTGTATCGGCCGGACGAACCGGAAGCGCTGGTCAACTGTGCGCTACTGGCGCCGGCGTGGACGGAAGCCGCCGTGGAACGCGCTGACGGCTATCGTGCGCTCACGCTGCTGCATTCCTTTACCGAAGGCGACGAGGATATCCACGTCGACATCGAACTGCTGCCGCCCGGCCAGGTGGTGCTGCAGGTGGAATCGTGCTCCACGCGGTTCTCGGCGCGCTTCGACCCGGCGCTGCTGGGCCGCGACATGACCGATGCGCTGCTGCGCGACGCGCTCGCGTTGCAGCACGGCGATCGGACGCGCCTGCACTGACAGCGTGGACGCGTGGCGAGCCCGTGCTGCGTGCCACGCCGCGTGCGGATGCGCACATCCTCGCGATTTTTCGCTCTCGTGGCCCGGTTGCCGGCCAGGGCCGCGGTGCTTTTGCATGCGGGCCCTTGCCGCGAAGGCGCGGCTGCCGCGCACCGCCCTGTCTTAGCCGCGCTTACCTGGCGGCCGCGGTCCACGGATACGCGAGCCACGCATCGAAGCGCTTGGCAAATTCGCCGCTCTCGATCGTCTGGCGCAGCCACTGGTCGACGAAGTTCTTGAACACGACGTCGCGCGGCAGCAGGTAGGCCTTCTCCGAGAAATCGAACGGCGCCTCCGGGTGCACCGCGCACAGTTCCGGATGCAGCTTCTGCTGCAGCTTGGTTTCGACCGCGTCGGTCATCATCAGGTCGGCGCGGCCTGCCACGATCTCGTTGAAGATCGTCACGTTGTCCGGATACACCCGGATCTGCGCCTGCTTCAGGTTCGCGCGTGCAAACTTCTCGTTGGTGCCGCCCGGGTTGACGATGGCGCGCACGTTCGGCTGGTCGATCTGCGCCAGCGTCTGGAACTTCGCCTGGTTCTCGCAGCGGGTGATTGGCGTCTTGCCATCGCGCTGATACGGAATCGAATAGAACGCCTTCTTCTGCCGATCGAGCGTGACAGACACCCCGCTCATGGCGATGTCATAACGGTCCGCCGCAAAGTCCTGCATCAGCGTGGACCACGTGGTCGGCACGACTTCCAGCTTCACGCCCAGCGCCTTGGCCAGGCTTTCGCCCATCTCCACGTCGAGGCCGATGAAGCGGCCGTCTGCCGGGTTCTTGTAGCTGAAGGGCTTGTAGTCGCCAGTGGTGCCGACGCGCAGCGTGCCGCGCGCGATGATCTCGTCGAGGCGATTGGTCTGGGTGTGGGCCACGGCAGGTGCGGCCAGGGCGGCGCAGAACAGCAGGGCACCCGTGCGGATGAAGCGGTTCAACATGAGACTCCTCCTGTGCAACAAAAAAGCGCGACGCCGCGGCGCCGCGCCCCCTCAATGCCGGCTTACTGGCCGGACGTCTTGTTCCACTGCAGCGCGTTGAGCACGGCCAGCGACATCGCCGTCACGCCCGTCTTGATGGACGGCTCCGGCACCGGCGCAAACAGCGGCGAATGATTGGTCGGCAGCGGCTTGGCGCCCGGCTTGAGCGACGCAAGGAACGTCTGCGGATCATTTACGCCGATGAAGAAGAACATCGACGGGATGCCCGCGTCAACAAACGCCGAGAAATCTTCGCTGGCCGTGATGGGCGGCACGCGCAGCACGCGGTCGTTGCCGAAGGCGGTCTTGAACATCGCCTCGGTGCGCGCGACCACGGCCGGGTCGTTGTTGACGGCCTTGCCGCCCTCAGTGATCTTGATGTCGGCTTCGGGCGCGCCGGACATCTCCGTGACGGCCTTGGCGGTGCGGCGGATGCCGTCGAGCATCTTCTGACGCACGGCCGGCTTGTACGAACGGATCGTGCCACGCAGCAGCACGCTGTCGGGGATGATGTTCTCGGCGCTGCCGCCCTGGATGGCGCCGATGCTGACCACACCGAATTCCTGCGGATCCTTCTCGCGGCTGATCACGCTTTGCAGGTCGACCACGAAGCGCGCGGCCATCATCACCGGGTCGATCGTCTTGTCGGGCGCGGAGCCGTGGCCGCCGCGGCCCTTGAAGGTGATCTCCAGCCCGTCGGAGTTGGACGTGACGGGGCCGCTGTTGAACACGATCGAACCATACGGCCCCGGGCCCGTATGCAGCGCAAACGCATAGTCAGGTTTCGGGAAGCGCTTGAAGAAGCCGTCGTCGATCATGCTCTGCGCGCCCGATACGGTTTCTTCCGCCGGCTGGGCCACGAACACCAGCGTGCCGTGCCAGCGGTCCTTCAGCGACACCAGCGTCTTGGCCGTACCGACCCACGATGCCATGTGCAGATCGTGCCCGCAGCTATGTGCGACGCCCACGTCCTCCCCCTTCCATTTCGTCCGCACGTGGCTGGCATAGGGCAGGCCGGTCTTCTCTTCCATCGGCAGCGCGTCGAGTTCGGTACGCACCAGGATCGTCGGGCCGGTCCCGTTGCGGTACACCGCCACCACGCCCGTCCTGCCGACGTGCTCCGTCACGTCAAAGCCGATCTTGCGCATCTGCTCGGCCAGCTTGGCGGCGGTGCGCGTTTCCTGGAACGCCAGTTCCGGATGCGCGTGGATGTCCTTGTAGAGCGCATCGAGCTGGCCGTATTCGGCATTGACCGCTGCGTCGACGGCCGGCTTGATCTGCGCGACGTCGATGCCGCCCGCGGCTGGCGCGGCGGACGGGGTTTGAGCGAAGGCGGGAAGCGCAACCCCGGCAATCAGCCAGGCGAGCGCGGTGCGCTTGAAGCGGGTCGAGCGAAGGGTCATGGGGTCTCCTTGCGTGGCACGGGTTTGATGCAATATCGTTGCTTCGTCAAACGTCCTGATTATGCAATTGCGTGCAGCCGTGCGCACCCCGGGGCAGCCCGGATAGACCAGGGCGTTTGTCGCCCAACACGGACGTCAATCGGATTCAGCTCCGCCGTCATCGATGCGGATTCTGAAGCGGCGCAGGTTGGCACCGGCCGCGGGCTTGCCTAGACTGGCTCGGGTGTGCGGTCTACTGGAAATCGCAAACGGAATGACGCCGATGTGCCTGCAGCTCTCGTTTAGCGATGCCCCGCCAGCCGATTCAGCGATTGGCGCGGCGCTGGAGGCCGCCCAGCGCGTGCTGCAGCACACCGGTGTGTCGCCGCGCGAGGCATTCGCGGCGTATCAGGCGTTTGCCAGCGGCAGCCGCGGGCCGGATGCCCTGGCCCTGGCCTTTGCACGGGCCGAAGCCGAGGCCATGGATACCCTGGCCGCGCACGGGTATCCGCACTATGGCTCGGTGAGTCTCGCGGCGCTCTAGCGTGGGCGCTTCAGACTTCGGCGGCCTTCCCGCCCAGCCGCCGGGCCGTTTCCGAAACGTGGCGATGGATGCGCGCGAGGAAGTCGACCTCCGCGGCCCGTGTCGGCGAATGGCCCAGCGCCTGCGACAGATGCGTCGCCACGAACGACGACTGCGGTGCCAGCATGCTGATCAGGCGCAACAGTTCGCGGCGTGCCTGGCTGGCGTCGTAGCCGAGGTGGTCGGCCAGCGCTAGCAGGGCGTCCTGATCGATGGCGTCGTAACGTGCTTGTGCCGTGGGTGACAGCGTCTGGGCATCCCACTCGTTCGCATAGACGGCGGCACAAAAGAGGTGATCGTGCGCGGCCAGCCGGATGCCGTCGGCGCCGATATGGAAATGCAGCGTGCCGGCCGAAGCGTTGCGTCCGCCGATCAGCAGGCAGAACACCATCCAGCGGAACAGCGATGCCGTGGCCGCTACCGGGTCGGCGCACAGGCGCGCGCATTGAGACACCTGCTCCACCGTGATCGGCAAGAACCGATGCTCCGGCGAAAGGCCCAGCAACTGCACCGCCGACACCACATAGCGCGCCTGGACGAGCGCCGTATCGTCGCTCTTGCAGCGCAGGGTGCGATCGAGCCGCTGCACCACGGCGGCGGTTTCCGGAAACTGTCGCAGGCCGATGAACGGCGTTTCCAGCCCGATGCTGCGCCCGAGCAGCGTGGCCCAGCAGTGATTGATGGTCGCATAGGGCAAGGGGGCGCCTTCGCCAAGATCGAGCCGGACGAAGTGGCTCGACTGCGCAGCATTGGCCGGTGCCGAAAACCGGCCGAGCCACATCGAGACCGGCAGTCCGTTCGAGGCGAGGAACGGCAGGCGGATCGCTTCGGCCTCGCGCTCGACGTCGCTGCCGTAGCGCGCACGCGTTTCCGCCACGCGCAGGGAGGTGGCGCGCTGCGGCCGGCCGATGGTCTGCCGGAACTGCAAAACCACGTCGCGCTCCGAAAGCCCATCGGCGTGGCCATGAGAAGGCTTGGCTCCGACGGGCACGACCGTCAACGGGCCGTCGAGATGCGGTGCTGCCTGCGCAAAATGATCGAGCGCCGCAGCCGCGGCCTTGGGCGCTTCGCGTGCGGGTGCAGGCAGCAGGTATTCAAAGAAGTGGCGCACCGGCTGCGCTTTTGCCGTATCGGCGATCGTGCCGGCGCTGCGGCGCAGGTGCGGGCTCAAGTCGAAGCCCTGCGCAGAAGCCTGCCAGCGAGCATCGTATTCGAACGCCCAACCGCTGCGGCCGCACGACAGTTGACCGATCAGGTGCTTGTTCAGGTAGACGTCCAGCATGCGCGTATCCAACGTGTTTGATGGAGCGTGCGTGGTCGGCCCGTGCAGCGGACAATCCGCCGGCAAGCGGGAATGCAATGCCTGGCACCATTCCCTTGCGCGCCCCTTATCGACCGTGGCCGAGCATAACGCAGAAAATCCGGTTAATCGCTGCGAAATCCGGTTTTGGTGATGCAGATTACTGAACGGCGATTATCGGATCGTTAATATCGCGTGCGATGCCGGCGATGTCTTTGGCGCTTGGTTCTACGTTTAAAGGCCTTAAGTCGACGCGCCACCGCAGCCAATGAGGCCGTTTGCAGATTTTTCAGCATGTGCCTGTGCGTGCGGTATTTATTGCAATGCGATTCACCATTCAGTTTGCAATCGGGCGATTGGATGTCTTAATAGGCGCCTTGGATTTGAAATCTCCGGCGTTGCCGACAAATCAGCGTATTCCGGCATAGGGCCCGGTGCCGCCGGCGCGGCCAGCGGCGGCCGGGCCGCGCTCAGCGGCCGGAGCGCAGCAGATGGTCCTTGGCGTCGGCCGATTCCGTGCCGTTCGGCTTCGCCTGTTTGCCAAAGGACAGCACGCCCGTGGACAGCGACGTGCCCAGCAGGATGACGGCGCAGCCGATCACCATGTTCAGCGTCAACTGCTCGCCGAGGAACAGGATGCCCCACAGCACGCCGAACACCGGGATCAGGAAGGTGACCGACACGGCGCGCGTCGGGCCCACATGCGCAACCAGGCGGAAGAACAGGATGTACGCGACGCCCGTGCAGGCGATGCCCAGCCCGATCACATGCAGCCACACGCTGCCGGTGGGCGTTTGCGCAGGCCATAGCCAGTAGGCGAGCGGGGCCAGCACGATGGTGGCGCCCAGTTGGCTCCCGGTGGCCACCGCAAGGGCGGGCACGCCCGTCAGGAAACGCTTGGTGTAGCTGCTGGCCACGCCGTAGAGCACCGTGGCCGACAGCGCCGCCGCCACCGCCATGCCGCCCTCCTTGGCATCGATGACCGAGGAGCCGCCCACCAACACGATCACGCCGACGAACCCGATGGCGAGCCCCAGCATCCGCAGCGACGACATCCGCTCGCCCAGCCACGCAAACGCGACGATGGCCGCGAACAGCGGCGCGGCGGCGTTCAGCACCGAGGTGAAGCCCGCCGTCAGCGTGAGTTCGGCATAGGCGAACAGCGAGAACGGAATGGCCGAGTTGAGCACGCCCACGGCCAGCATGTGCGGCCAGTGCGCGCGCAGCGCCCCCAGCCCGCCGCGCCATGTCAGCACCGGCAGCAGGAAGCACGAGGCAATGGTCACGCGCAGCGCGATCAGGGGAACCGGCCCGAACGGCGGTGCCGCCACACGCATGAACAGAAAGGAACCGCCCCACAGGGCGGCGAGCGTGAGCAGTTCCAGCACATCGGAGCGGCGCATGAGGGTCTCGTTATGGTTGTGTTGTGTGAAGGGCGGTGTGCATTGTCCGCTCGATTCGCTTTTCATGCAGGCGCGAATGCCAGCGCGCCCTGGCGGGCATCGGCGGGCACGGGCAGGCGTTCGCCGACCTGCGCCGGATGGCCTTCGAGCCGCAGCAGCGCCGCCTTGCGCGGCAGGCCGCCGGCATAGCCCGTGAGCGCGCCGTCGGCACCCACCACGCGATGGCAGGGGATGGCGATCGAGATCGGGTTGCGGCCCACTGCGGTACCGACCGCGCGCGCATGTTCGCGCGGCACGCCAAGACGCGCCGTGATCTGGCCGTAGGTCGTGCGATCGCCGAAGGCGATGTCGCACAGCTGCCGCCATACCGCCTGCTGGAACGGCGTGCCCTCGGGCGCCATCGGCAGATCGAACGCACGCAGCCGGCCCGCGAAGTAAGCCACGAACTGCGCCCGCGCCTCGCGCACGATCGGCACATCGGCGCCGTCGTGCATGCGACCGGCGTGCGCGGGAATCGTCTTCTGGCCGGGGAAGAACGCGCCGGTCAGGTGCGTGTCGGTGGCAATCAGCAGCAGGTCGCCGAGCGGACAGCGGAAGGTATGGCGGTACATGGATTCAACCCGGAGCGGTCTCGGCGAGGGTGTCCTCGCGGTGCCAGAGGTGCATGGCGGCATAGGCGCGCCACGGCGCCCACGGTTCTGCGCGTTCGACCATGGCGCGGCGCGTGGGCAAGGCGCCATGGGCATCGGCCAGGCGCTTGCGAAGCACGTAATCGCCCAGCGGAAACGCGTTGGGCCAGCCCAGTGCCCGCATGGCAACGTATTGCGCCGTCCATTCGCCGACACCGGGCAGCGCCTGCAGTGCGGCCAGCGTCGGGGCGAGCGGCACCAGCGGCTCCAGGCGCAAGTCGCCGGCGTCGATGGCGCGCGCGAGCTGCACCACGGCAGCGGCGCGACTCGCCTGCAGACCGGTCTGCGTGGACAGCGCCTTCGGCGCGACTTGCGCCAGCGTTGCCGCAGACGGAAACACCGTCGACACGCCTTCGCGGGGCTGCGCGAGCGGTGTGCCATAGGCGGCCGTCAGCCGCCCGAGCATGCGCCGCGCTTGCGCCAACGAAACGACCTGCCCGGTGATGGCGCGCACGGCAATCTCGAAGCCGTCCACGGCACCAGGCACGCGCAGCCCTGGCGTGCCGGCAGCGAGCGCACCCAGATGCCCATCGACCAGGTCGGGCCGGCAGTCGAGGTCGAACAGGCGCCGCACGCGGGCCAGCACGGGCGGTATCGCGTGCAGCAGGCTCGGCGACAGCGTGAGCGCCACCGCGTGACGCTGCGGCACATTGCGCGCATGCAGCCAGCCGGTGTGGCGCATGCCGGCGTAGTCCACGGTGATGGTACGGGCATAGCTGTCGGCGTCGACCTGCTCCACGCCCTCGACGGCGCGTGCGCCCAGGAAGGCCAGCAGCGCATGCCACGCAAACGGCGGCCGGTAGCCGAGCATGAGCGTCGGCCCGTCTTCCGAGCGCGCAGCGGCCGCGCGGGCCCGCAAGCGGGTCGGCGCAAATCCGTACTGTTCGGTGAAGCCGCTGTTCAGCCGCCGCACGCTGCCAAAGCCCGCCGCAAAGGCTACTTCGCCGACCGGCAGGGCGGTGTCCGTCAGCAGCCGCTTGGCCAGCAGCAGGCGCTGCGTCTGCGCATAGTCGATGGGCGACACGTCGAACTCGGCGCGGAAGATGCGGCGCAGGTGTCGATCCGTCACGCCCACCGCGGCGGCCAGTGCGGCGAGGTCGTGTTCCTGCAGAAAGCCTTCGTCGATCATGCGGGCCGCCGCGCGCGCCAGGTCCGACGACATCTCGGCCAGGCTGTGCCCGGGCGCCAGTTCCGGCCGGCAGCGCAGGCACGGGCGAAAGCCCGCGCGCTCGGCGGCGGCGGCCGTGGCGAAGAAGCGGCAGTTCTTCTGTTGCGGCGTGCGCACCGCGCAGACGGGCCGGCAATATACGCCGGTCGACGTCACACCCACGAAGAACCAGCCGTCGAAGCGCCGGTCGCGCGATCGCACGGCGTGGTAGCAGGCGTTGTGGTCGAGGTGCATGGCGGTGATGGGGTGAACTGGCACCTAGTCTAGCCCTGTCACGGGGAGGGGGTTCGCCGGATTCGGACATCTCCCTGGGTGCCGAAATGCCGGGGGGCCGGCACAATGCCAGCACAACAACACATCGGAGATCGGCATGTCGAAGACCATCGTCATTACCGGCGGCAGCCGCGGCATCGGCCGCGCCACGGCGGTACTTTGCGCACAACGCGGCTGGTCGGTCGCGTTGCAATACCGCGGCAACCGGGCGGCGGCCGAAGAGACGGTGGGCCTCATCGAGCAGGCCGGCGCGCAGGCGCTGGCCGTGCAGGGCGACGTGTCGAGCGACGAAGACGTGATCGCGCTGTTCGAAGCGGCGGCCGGGCGGTTTGGCGCGCTGCATGGCGTGGTGAACAACGCCGGCATCGTCGCCGAGGCGCAGGACGTGGCCGACATGACCACGCATCGCCTGCGCACGATGTTCGAGACGAACGTGCTGGGCGCCTTCCTGGTGGCGCGCGAGGCGGCGCGGCGCCTGTCGACTTCGCGCGGCGGCGTGGGCGGGTCGGTGGTGAACGTGTCGTCGGCGGCGTCGCGGCTGGGCTCGCCGCACGAGTACGTGGATTACGCTGCATCCAAGGGCGCCGTCGACACCATGACGCTGGGCCTGGCGCGCGAGCTGGCCCGCGACGGCGTGCGCGTCAACGCCGTGCGCCCCGGCCTGATCGAGACCGACATCCACGCCTCCGGCGGCCAGCCCGATCGGGCGCGGCGCCTGGGTGCCACGACGCCGATCGGCCGGCCCGGCACGCCGGAGGAGGTCGCGGAAACGATCGTCTGGCTGCTCTCCGATGCCGCGTCGTACGTGACGGGCGCGCTGCTCGATTGCAGCGGCGGTCGCTGAGCCGGTCTTTCCCCCAGCGCACTTGGTGGTTCATCCCCCAATTTGTGGATGCGGCGCCCGGTGTGCGTTTCTACGATCGCAGCATGACGTTGCAGCCGCCCGGCATGGGCGAATGCGGCGTCCCTGCATCTGTACAACGTTCAGTCGGCCGTTGTACGGACGGCGACTGCGGATCGCCGGTGGGCGTGTCTTCCAGGAAGGCGCGCCTTTTTTTTCCGGGGGCGAATCGCGCGACGGGAAAGCGCGTTGCAGGGCATGCGTGACAGCATGCCCGCCTCGTCTGCGCTCAGGCGTCCGCGCCAGTGCGGAATGTGTCGCACTGGCGGAGGTCGCCGCCATCGAAGCCCTGGCGGAACCAGTGCATGCGCTGCTCGGAGGTGCCGTGCGTGAACGCATCGGGCGTGACGCTGCGGCCCGCGTTGCGCTGGAGCGTGTCGTCGCCGATGGCGTGCGCCGCGGTGAGCGCCTGCTCCAGATCGCCGCGCTCGAGCAGGCCACGCTGCTGCGCGTAGTGGCCCCACACACCGGCCAGGCAGTCGGCCTGCAGTTCGAGCTTGACCGACAGCGCATTGGCGACGCGCTCCGGCTTGCCCGCCTGCGCGCGGCTGACCTTCTCCGACACGCCGAGCAGGTTCTGCACGTGGTGTCCGACTTCGTGCGCGACCACGTACGCGGCGGCAAAGTCGCCGGGGGCGCCGAAGCGGCGGCGGAGTTCATCGAAGAAGCCGAGATCGAGGTACACCTTCGTATCCGCCGGGCAATAGAACGGGCCGACCGCCGACGTGGCGTCTCCGCAACCCGACCGGATGCCCTGGCGGAACAGCACCAGCTTGGGCGGCTGATACGCGCGCCCGGCCTGCTTGAAGAGCTGCGACCAGGTGTCTTCGGTATCGCCGAGCACGTGGCTGACCAGCGCCTTGCTGCGGTCGTTGTCGGTTTCGCCGGTGGGCCGCGCGGGGCCCGGCGCGGATTGCACCGGTGCATTCTGCGACACCTGCATCACCATGCCGAGAATCTCAAGCGGGTTCTTCCCCATCAGCAGACCGACGATGGCCACCACCGCGATGCCGCCGATGCCCAAGCGGATACCGCCGCCGCCAAAGCCGCCCCCCGAGGACGCGCGTTCGTCCTCGACGTTGTTGCTCTCGCGCATGTCATCCCAACGCACGTTGTTCTCCTTGAGGGCTAGGGGTCGGTGGCAGGTTCCGGTGTCACACCCGGTAAACTTTGCAAAGTCTACCCGCTGTATGCGCGCACGGACATGCCGTTGGGCGGCCCAATCGTCTGTTCCCGGACGTTTTTCCCGGTGGAACAAGGGTTTGCAGACGATTGCGGCAACGCACAAAGTCCGGCAGGAAACTTGCTATGCAAAGCTGCTCATCGCCCGCCGGCCCTGTCATGTTGCCGACACACGGCGGTTTCCGAATCACGATCGGCGCAGATGAGGTTGCCGATCCATGACTTCGAGTGTTCACCATGCGTTTGCCTGCTTCCATCACTGCTCAGCCACCGGACGCCGCGGATCCGTCGCATCTGGCCGCCACGCACGTCGACCCCACCGAGGTGTCGGACGTGGAGCAGACCGATGCCGAGCGCAAGCCCTTCTGGGGGCGCGTTTCCGCCGCGGTGTTTGATGGCGCGTTCGGCAGCGTCGCGGCTGCGTTCATCGCAGTCACGGGCGCGATCTACGTGGGGATGTACCACGCGCCCTGGGTGAAGAGTCTCGCCAGCCACACGCCCACGGCGGCCCAGGCGGGCAACGCGATGAGCGTGGCCGTGGCCGCCACTCCGGCCAATGCTTCGACGCCGGTGGAGGCGCCGCCTGCGGCCGAGGCGCCCGCGTCGCCCGACCGCGTGGCGGCTGCACGTGACCGGATGGAGCAGCGGATCTATTCGCAGGTCCAGCAGCCCCGCGCGCGCACCGTGGCCGAGCGCGAGACCATCGACGAGCCGGACGCCCCGGCACCGGCCAAGGCGCGCCGACACCATCGCGGCACGCGCTACATGCATCGCGGGGCACCGTTCGACGCGTCTTGGTACAAGGGCGCCTGAGGGGCCTTTCGCAAGTCGAAGCCCGCGCCGGCGCCTATGTGGTCGAGCCCGTGCACCGCTGCGCGCAGGCGGCGCCGCAGCGGTTCCGACACCGGCAGGAGGGGCGCGCGCGTATCGGCAGCAATGTGGCCCGCCTCCGACAGCAGCGCCTTGACGGGCGCCGGGTTCGGCTCGGCAAACAGCAGCTCGGCCAAGGGCGCAAGCGCGCTGGCGAGGCGCCGTGCTTCGTCGACGCGGCCCGCGCGATGGTGCGCGACCAACGCCACGAACAGATCCGGGCGCAGGTGGGCGCCCGCCAGGATGCCTCCGGTGCCGCCATGTGCGAGGCAGTCGAGGAGCGCGCCGTCATCGCCGCTCAGGACAGCGAGCGGCCCGCCTTCGAGCTGGGCAAATTGCTCGGCCACGCATTCCTTGATGGCGACGATGTTGGCGGTCTCTGCCAGCGCCAGTGCGGTGGCAGGCGCGATCGACACGCCCGTGCGCTTGGGCACGTTGTACAGCACCACGGGCCGCGCCGTGCTGGCGGCCACCTGTGTGTAATGCCAGTGCACCCCGGCTTGCGATGGACACACGTAATACGGCGGCGGAACAAGGTAGCCCGCGCTGTTCCAGCGCTCGTAATGACGGATCTGCGCGCACACCTCGCGCGTGTCCGCCGCGCCTACGCCGATCAGAAAAGGGGTGCGGTCGCCCCAAGCGTCGGCGATGGCCTCCAGCACGGTGTAGCGCTCGATCTGAGAGAGCAGCGCGGCTTCACCGGTCGTGCCCAGCGCAACGAAGCCCGACACGCCCGCGCCCTGGTAATGGCGCACCAGCCGCCGCAGGGCAGCGGTGTCGACCTGGCCATGGTGGAACGGCGTGACCAGCGGAATCCAGATTCCCGAAAACATGGCGCGCCTCAATGCAGCAGCGTATGCGCGCGTTTGTGGGACGTGCTCAGCGGCGTGATGCGGCCCAGTGTGGCGCGGGGCAGGCCACGCAGCAGCGCGCCCACTACCGCGTCGACATCCGCATGCGGCAGTTCGAGGTCGACCGTGACTGCCTTGCGGCGAGCGTCATGCCGGACGATGTACAGCCCAAGCGTGTCGCCAAGCAGCGCATGCAGCTGCCGCCGAACCGCGTGCGGTGCATCGCCGGGCACCGTCACGCGCAGGCACACATATTGGCGTGCCGGCAGCGCCGCCGCGCGAGGCACCGTCGCCGGCGAGGGCGGCAGCAATTGCGGAATCAGCGAAGACAGGAGCATCGATCGCGCCATGATGAGTTGGCGACGGCCCGCGTCGCCATGTCGTTGAACATGACGACACCGTATCGAATCGCTCGTAAAAAGCGTGAAAAAGGGGCGTGACGCTGCGTAAAGAAAGCGTAAATGCTCAGGCAGCGTCCACTGCCTTGCAACGACGCAGCGCGATGATCGTCAGCGAGATGCCGCTCACCGCAGCGGCCGTCAGCACGTAGTAGCTCGGTGCCAGCGTATCGCCCGTCGTGTGGATCAGCCATGTGACGATGAACGGCGCGAACCCGCCAAACAGCGTCACGCCGAGGCTGTAGCCGAGCGACAGCCCGGTCGAGCGCACGCGCGTGGGGAAGATCTCCGACATCAGCGCCGGCATCGGGCCCGAATACGCGGCCTTGAAGATGCCCGACACAGCTTGCAGCGCCAGCAGCGCACCGATGGTCGGGTACGCGCGCAACAGCGCAAACATCGGGTAGATCAGCAGGATCATCAGCACCGACGTGCTGAGCATGATGCGGATGCGGCCAATGCGATCCGACAGCGCGCCCATCACCGGCGAGAGCAGAAACTGCAGCCCGCCATTGAGTACCACCACCGCGAACGACTGTGCGGCCGGCAGATGCAGTTGCTTGACGGCATACGTCGGCATGTAAAGCTGCAGCACGTACACCGACACGGTGGACTGCGCCACCACGCCCACCGCCAGCAGCAGGTTCGTCCACTGCGCTTTGAACGACGCTTGCGGATCGACGGTCGTCTTCTTCTGCTCGGCGACGAACTCGGGCGTCTCATCCAGATGTCGGCGGATGTAGAAACCCACCGGGCCGACCAGCAAGCCGAAGACGAACGGCAACCGCCAGCCCCAGCCTTCCAGATCGGCCGGCGTGAGCGACGCGGTGAGCAGCGCCCCCAGCCCGGCCGCCAGAATGGTGGCAATGCCCTGGCTGGCGAATTGCCAGCTGGCGTAGTAGCCGCGCCCGCGCGTGCTGTGCTCGACCATGAAGGCCGTCGCGCTGCCGAATTCACCGCCCACCGCAAAGCCCTGCACCAAACGTGCGAGCAGGATCGTGATGGGCGCGACGATACCGATCTGCTGATAGCTCGGCATCACGGCAATCGCCAGCGTGCCGACGATCATCAGCAGGATCGACAACGTGAGCGCCGCCTTGCGCCCCTTTCTGTCGGCATACATGCCCAGCACGATCGCGCCCACCGGCCGCGTGATGAACGACACGCCAAAGCTGCCCACTGCAAACAGCAGCGAGACCCATTCGTCATCGGCCGGAAAGAACAGCTTGCCGATGACCGACGCAAAGAAGCCGTAGACGAGAAAGTCGTACCACTCCAGCGCATTGCCGATCGACGACGAAATGACGATGCGGCGTGCGTGCGCTGCAGTCGTTGTTGCGTGCCGAGCAGGTGCAGCAGTGCCTGCCGCAGAGGGGGCGGTCATGATGAGGGTTCCTTTGGTGCCGGCCGGGATCGTTTTTATGGGAACTGCAGCGCGTTGCCCGCCCGGTCCGACGGGTCAGCGCGCTGGTGCGGCGGGGCTTTCTTAGAAGCCCACCGCGTGGCCGTCGCGGCGGCTGTCGCTGGCGGCCACGTAGCCGTGGTCGGCGTCGTCCGACAGGCGCCAGATGAACTGGCCGGAGCCGAAATCCATGTACGGATCGGCTACCGATTCGAGCTTGTGGCCGCGCGCTTCCAGTGCAGCGACGGTCTTGGCGTTCATCGTGCCTTCCACGTCCAGCGTGAAATCGCGGTTGACCTTCCAGCGCGGCGCGTCGCACGCGGCCTGCGGCTGCTGCTTGTAATCGAGCATGCGAACGAGCGTCTGCAGGTGGCCTTGCGGCTGCATGTCGCCGCCCATCACGCCGAAGCTCATCTGCGGCTGGCCATCCTTGGTCAGGAACGCCGGAATGATGGTGTGGAATGGTCGCTTGCCGCCTTCCACCACGTTGGCCGAACGCGCATCCATCGAGAAGCCGAAGCCGCGGTTCTGCAGGCTGATGCCGGTGCCGGGCACCACCACGCCGGAACCGAATCCCATGTAGTTGGACTGGATGAACGAGACCATCATGCCGCTCTCGTCAGCGGCCGTCAGGTACACCGTGCCGCCGGCGCGCGGCATGCCGAAGGTCGGCATCTGCGCGCGGCCCATGTCGATGAGCTTGGCGCGTGCATCGAGGTACGCGTCGTCGAGCATCTGCTCTGGCGTGACTTCCATCGAGCGCGGGTCGGCCACGTATTGGTAGAGATCGGCAAACGCCAGCTTCATCGCTTCAATCTGCAGATGCTGCGAATCGGCGGAGTCGACCGGCAGGGCGCCAAGATCGAAGCGATCGAGAATGCCCAGCGCGATGAGCGCGGCGATGCCCTGGCCGTTCGGCGGGATCTCGTACAGGTCGTAGCCGCGGTAGCGCTTGGTGATCGGTTTGACCCATTCGGGACGATAGTCGCGCAGGTCTTGTGCGGTCATGCCGCCGCCGCATTCGCGCGAATAGGCGGCGATGCGCTCGGCGAGTTCCCCTTCGTAGAAATCGCGGCCATTGGTCTGGCCGAGGCGGCGCAGCGTGGCGGCTGCGTCGGGCAGTTTGAATTTTTCGCCCACTTCCGGCGCGCGGCCGTGCGGCATGAAGGCCTGCGCGTAGCCGGGCTGGTTGTGCAGCTCGGGAATGGCCGCCGCCCATTTGTGCGCGACGATGGGCGCGATGGTGTGGCCGCGCTCGGCAATCTCGGCGGCAGGTTCCAGCACGTCGGCAAACGGCAGCTTGCCGAAGCGCTCGTGCAACGCAGCCCACGCGGAGATGGCGCCGGGCACGGTTACCGCGTCCCAGCCGCGCGTGGGGCGCTTGGGGTTGCCGTTGGCGTCTTCGCCGTATTTCTTGCGGAAGTAATCGAGGTTCCAGGCCTGCGGCGCGGTGCCGGAGGCGTTCAGGCCGTGCAGTTCCTTGCCGTCCCACAGGATTGCGAATGCATCGCTGCCGAGGCCGCACGAGACGGGCTCGACCACGGTCAGCATGGCCGCTGCGGCGATAGCCGCATCCACGGCGCTGCCGCCCGCGAGCAGCATGCGCAGCCCAGCCTGCGCGGCCAGCGGGTGCGACGTCGACACAACGTTGCGCGCAAACAGCGGAATGCGCACGGTCGGATAGGGGTTCTGCCAGTCGAAGCGGTGGGACATGGTGCTCAAGCGGGATGGAGTTGAACGCCGATTATTTGCCTCGCGCTGGATTTAATAAAGTTAAAATTCATTTGATGTTGCTTAAGAAAATCTTGAGATTCCGTCGGTGAGTACGATCCGCTTTCTCCGAACCTTCGTCGCAGTGGCGCGCCATGGCTCGTTTGCCGCCGCTGCCGAGCGCGTGGCGCTCACGCAGGCCGCCGTGAGCCTGCAGATGCGTGCGCTCGAGGCCGAGTTGCGCCGCGACCTGTTCGACCGCTCGGGCCGCACCGTCACGCTCAATGCGCGCGGGCGGGCGCTCCTGCCGCAGGCCGAACATCTGCTGGCGCTGTACGACGCCATGCGCATCGGCGACGAGCCGCAGACCGAGCTTGCCGGCGCCGTGGCGATCGGCGCGGTGGTGTCGGTCATGGGGTCGTTGGCGCATGCGGTGGCGGGCCTCAAGCAGGTGCACAAGGCGCTCGACGTGAAGCTCATCACCGGCAAATCGGGCGAACTGGCCGAGCAGGTGGAGGCGGGGGAACTCGATGGCGCGCTGGTGGTGGAGCATCTGGAGCGGCTGCCGGCCAACCTCGCGTGGCACCCGCTCTACACCGAGCCGCTGGTCGTCGTGGCCGGGCGCCATACGCGCGGCCGTGCCGAGGAGGTGTTGCGTACGCACCCGTTCCTGCGCTTTGACCGCGCGGTGCGCACGGGCGCCCTCATCGACCGTGCCTTGCGCAAGACGCACATGGCGGTCAACGAGTTCATCGAGGTCAATTCGATCGAGGCGATCGTTGAGCTGGTGCGCCAGCAGGTTGGGGTGACGCTGGTGCCGCGCCTGCGCCGCGCCAGTTGGGAGAGCGATCCCGCCCTGCGCGTGCTGCCCATGCCGCCGCAGACCCCCGTGCGCACTGTCGGCATGATCGAGCGCAAGGAGCACGTGCGGCACGGTGTGATCCAAGCGGTACTCGATGCGCTCGAAACCACACTTGGCAAATCGAGCGCCTAGACTGCAATCACCAAAATCCGCCCCGGAGGCCAGAAATGGACGCGTTCATCGAACGTTGGCGAAACGAGCTGATGCTGCTCGCCCGCATCCTCATGATGGTGCTGTTCGTGATGTCCGGATGGGCCAAGCTCAGCGGCTTCCAGGGCACGGTCGGCTACATGGCAAGCACGGGCGCGCCCGTACCGGCGGTGGCCGCCGCCATTGCCGTCATCATGGAGTTGGGCGTGGGGATCTGCCTGCTGATCGGTTTCTGGACGCGGCCGCTGGCCTTGCTGATGGCGCTGTTCGTGCTCGGCACGTCGCTGATTGGCCACCATTACTGGAGCATGGAAGGCGCGGCGCAGGCGGCCAACAAGATCCAGTTCTACAAGAACCTGACGATCATGGGCGGCTTGTTCCTGCTGGCCGCCGTGGGGCCGGGCAAGTACGCGGTGCAGACATCGTAGCGGGCGCTTTCAGCGCAGCGAGCGCTGCATCAGCACCACCACCGCCAGCACGCCGCACACCACGGCAAACCAACTGAAGAGCTGCGTGCCGGCCAGCAGCGTGGCCTGTCGGTCGATCTCCGCCGACAGGCTCGCCAGGCGTTGCGGCGTCAGCGGTCCGGCGGCCTGCAGATCCGATGTGAAGCGCGTGACGTGCGCCACGATCAGCGAGCGCGATTCGGCCTGCTGCGTCTGCAGCGACACCGCCGCCAGCCCCGTGCCGACTGCCGTGGCGAACTGGCGTGCGATGTTCTTCATCTGGTAGCCGTGCGCGAAGTCTTCCCGGTCGAGATCGAGGTAGGTCATCATCGCGACCTGGATCATCACCGCACCCGGCGTGATGCCTTCGAGCATCGATACGGGGAAGAAGGCGTAGTCCGGTGCGCCCGGCATCAGGCTCGTGCCGAGCAGCAGCGCTGCCGCCGCATACACGCCAAAGCCGATCGCGATGAAGCGGCGCTTGCGGAAGAAGAACGGCAGCCAGATCGTCATGATCACCGCCACCACGGTCGATACCGCGCCGCTGATCATCAGGAACAGCGTGGTCGTGCGGAACGTGAAACCGAGCCCGCCTTGCGACACCGCCGGAAACAGGTAAGACCAATAGCCGCTCATCAGGTAGTACACGCCGTAGAAGCCGATGCCCCACAGGTAGCGGCGGCCGTTCAGGCGCGACAGGTCGAGCCACGGATCGGGGTGCGTGCGCAGCCGGTGCATGGCCAGCAGCAGCGATGCCGCCCCGCCAATCAGGAGCAGCGGGATCGCCGGCGACGCCGTGAGCCGGCTATAACGCAGCTCCGACAGGCCCATCAGGAACGACAACGCGCCGATGGCCATGGTGCCGACGCCGACCCAGTCCCACAGGCTGTCCTGCGGCGGCGCCTCGTGCGGGCGGCGTGCGGCGCGTGTGCGGGGCTGGTGACGTTCGGGCGGCAGGAAGAACATCGCCATCCAGGCCACGACGGCCAGCACGAGCTCCAGCCAGAAGATCACGCGCCATTCGCTGTATTCGAGCACCTCGGCGCAGATCCACGGCGCGATCGTCGTCAGGCCGAAGAGACCGACGCTGAACATGAGCATCGGCGGGATGCGCTCGTCGGGCTCTGCGGTGAGCTGCACCAGGATCCGCGATGCCGAGAACAGGCCGCCCGCGCCCAGCCCCTGGATCGTCCGGCCGACCACCAGCTCGCCAATCGTGTTCGATTGCGCGCACACCACGCAGCCGGCGGCAAACAGCGCGATCCCTACGAGCGAGTACATGCGGTAGCCCACGTGCGCGGCAATGCGGCCGATGGCGAGGTTTGCCACCACCGCGGCCACGGCATAAGCGGTGACGGCGTACAGATACGCTTCGGGGCTGGCATGCACGCCGCCCTGGATGTGCTGCCCGGCCACGGCGAACATCTGCGAAGACACGAAGTCGAGCCCGGTGGACAGGCCCAGCGCGAGCCCGAATGCGTGGACACGCGCAGAAGAAAAATGGGGAAACGCCCGCAGCGACGCGGGTTTGAGGATTTGCAGCGACATGTGCCCGAGCATAAACTTGCCCGCCAGCCGGATAAACGGCCAACTCTAGGAACACTGTCCAGTCATGCGAACAATGGAGTGGAACGACTGGGAGACCTTCTGCCGCGTGGTGGAGGCCGGCAGCTTCACCGCCGCCGCCGAGGCGCTCGGGATCCCGAAATCGACCGCCAGCGCCGCCGTCTCGCGGCTGGAAGCCTCGCTCGGCGTGCGGCTCATGACGCGCACCACGCGCCAGCTGCGCCTGACCGAAGCGGGCTCGCACTTCTACGACGACATCGCCCCACTGTTCGAGCGCCTGCGCGAAGTGCACGCCGACACCACCGCCGCCAGCGAAACCGTCGCCGGCACGCTGCGCATCGCTGCGCCGTACGAGGTGGGTGCACAGCACCTGACCGAGCCGGTATGCCGCACGCTCGAGAAATACCCGCACTTGCAGATCCAGGTGCACATCTCGTGGGAGCAGCCCGATCTGCTGGCCAGCGGTTACGACATCGTCTTCGTGATGGTCGACCAGATGCTGCCGGACTCGTCGCTGGTGGCGCGCCGCGTGGTGATGATCCCGCGCGGCCTGTACGCCTCGCCGGCATTGCTGGCGGAACGCCCGCCGCTGAAGACGCCCGCCGACCTGGCCGGCTGGCCCTGCCTCTCCGGCCCCGACGATGCGAGCTGGGCCTTCCGCCCCGCGGGCGACCCAGCGGCTGAGCCGATCGAGGTTCCGATCCAGCCGCGCCTGCAGACGCTGAATGCCGAAATGCGCGCCCGCGCCGCCGTGCGCGGCTTGGGCGTGGCGCGCATGGCGCGTTCCGTGGGCGATGCCGAAGTCGCCACCGGCCGGCTCGTGCGCGTGCTGCCCGACTTCGAGCTGACCGCGCTGCGTGTGTACGCGCTGATGCCGGCGCGCAAGCTCGTGCCGCGCAAGGTGCGCGTGTTTCTGGATGCGCTCGAGGCGGAGGGCGTCGCCGCCACGCCGGCGCCCGCCGATCCGGCCTAGCCGAAGACTCGGGGCCGATGTCACAATCGGCGCTTTCCCATTCGGATTTGTGAGGACCGGCGGCCATGCGCTTGCGCCAGATCGAAGTCTTCCGCGCCGTGATGCTGGTGGGCACCGTCAGCGAGGCCGCGCGCATGCTCAACGTGTCGCAGCCCGTGGTGACGCGCGTGCTGCAACACACCGAGCTGCAGCTCGGCTTCCGCCTGTTCGATCGAACCAAGGGACGCTTGCAGCCTACCGCGGAGGCATTCGAGCTGTTCGCGGAGGTCGAACGCCTGTACCAGGAGGTCGAGCGCGTGCGGCGCGTGTCGGCCAACCTGCGCCACAAGGGGGCGGGGCGCCTGCGCGTGGCGGCCACGCCGAGCCTGGCGCCGAGCATTCTCGCGCCGGCTGTGCGCCGCTTCTCACAGCGTCACCCCGACACGCTCGTGCGCGTGTTCACCCATCACACCGCCGAGATCGTGCAGGGCTTGCTCTCGCAGGATATTGATGTCGGCTTCGCCTTTGCGCCGCCCGTGCATCCCGCCATCAGCACGACGCCGGTCGCCCAGGGCCGCATCCTGCTGGCCGCACCGCGCGCGTGGGTCGGCGGAAAGACCGACGGTCGCGTGCTGCACAGGCTCGTCGCCGAGAAACCGTTCATCGGCCTCGAAGACCAGATCTCGCTCGGCTCGCTCGTCGGGCAGACGCTGGCACGCGGCGGACTGGCGCCGCAGTCGACGCTGGAGGTGCAGACGTATTCGCTGGCGCGCTCGCTGGTGGAGGAATCGCTGGGGGTGACGATGCTCGACCAGTTCACCGCCGCCACCGGCAGCATGGAGCGCATCGCGCTGTTCGCGCTGGAACCGGCGCAGACCTTCGATGTGCGCGCCATGCGTGCCGAGCACCATGCGCCGTCATCGCTGGCTGACAGCCTCGTGCAGTGCTTTGCCGAAGCGGCGCGCGCGTTGTCCGAGGAACTGCCGCAACGCCTGGAGCCGACACCGCTTGTGCTGAGCCCGTCAGCCGCGGAAGCCGACGACGCGGCGGACTGACTTTTCGGGCCCGTACACGTCTAACGGGCTCCCGCTGATCTTCCAAGGAGACCGATCCATGCGTCGTTCTGCAACCGCAATGATGTTGGGCGTGGCGCTGGGCGCCGGCGTGTTCAGTGGCTTCGCCACCGCGCAGCAGTCGCCCGTGCCCGGCATGTCGTCCGACGATCTGAATACCGCGCTCGACTTTGCCAAGGCCGGGTTGAACAAGGCCATCGACCAGGCCCGCGCGTATTCCGCACTGCCGATCAAGGAGCCGCACGACGTGCGCTACAGCTGCGGGGGCGGCAAGACGCTGCTCGTGAAGTACATGACGGTGGGCGATACACCGCTGGCGGCCATCACGCTCGACGGCAAGACCCACGTGTTCGCCAACGTCATCTCGGCGTCGGGCGCGCGTTATGCGTCGGGCCCGTACGTCTGGTGGACGAAGGGTCCCACCGGCTTCCTCACCGATGAGACGCTGCCCGCCAACCGCAACGTCCTCTACCGCGACTGCAACGAAGCGACCAGCGGCCGCCCCTAGATTTCCTGCAGGTCGCGGCCCACGATGATCTCGCCCTTGAAGTGCGGGCGCACCGCATCCAGCCACACCGCATCTTCCAGATACGGATAGCCGCCCGGCACGAAGTGCGACAGCACCAGCGTCTTGACCTTGGCCTCGGTGGCGATGCGGCCGACGTCTTCGGTGGAGGTGTGGCTCGCCAGCAGATGCTCGCGCAGCGTCTTGGCATTCGGCTCGGTGGCGAGCAGCCTGTCGAGCGACGGCAGGTGCATCACCTCGTGCACGAGCACGTCGGCGCCATAGGCCAGGCGCACGAGGTTTTCGCTCGGCGCCGTATCGCCGGAAATGACGATGGAGCGGTCTGCCGAATCAAAGCGGAACGCCAAGGCGGGCGCCACCGGGGGGTGCTTCACCAATGCGCTCGTGACCTTGACGTTGGCGTCTTGCATCACCAGCCCGCCTTCGGTGATCTCGTGCGGGTGGATCATCGGCGCCAGCGGCGGCCGGCCTTCGTCGGCAATGCGGGTGCGGATGTCGTAGTCATACAGTTCGAGAAACCTGGTCGTCATCGCGGCCAGCGGGGGCGGGCCCCAGGCGTCGACGGGGCCGGTCAGGTCGGTGGCCCAGGCGAGCAGCATCAGCGTGCCGTAATCGGCGTTGTGGTCGGAGTGCTGATGCGTGAGGAAGACGTGGCGAATGTCCTTGAGCTTGAGCCCCGCCGTTACATACTGGCGTGCGACACCGTTGCCGCAGTCCACCACGTACGACACGCCGTTGATGACGATCACCTGCGCCGGCGCTGAGCGGTTCTTCTTGGGCGTCGGCCCCCCGGCGGTGCCGAGCAGGATCAGGCGCGTGCCCTTGCCCGCCCCTGCCGCCGATGCTGCCATCGGCCAGCCTGCGGCGGCAGCGCCCGCGCCTGCGGCCAGTGCGCCTGCCTGCTGCATCCAGCGGCGGCGGTTGTTGCTGAATGCGTGCATGCGGCGGTCTCCTCTCTGTTGTTGTGGGATGCGCCTCAGCGCGGCAGGCCGCCGACCTTCATGCCGGGCTTGATGCCCTTGCGCGAGAACCAGCCCTTGTTCATTTCGAGCGCATAGCGGCCGGCGCGGGTCGGGCAGTGGTTGTCTTCGGTCTGCGGCTTCATCTCGGCAATGTCGGAGATGGTGCCGTCCTCGGTGATGAACGCGATCGAGAGCGGCAGATCCGTGTTCTTCATCCAGAAGCAGTGTCCGGCAATCTCGTCGAACACGAACAGCATGCCGGCCGTGTCGGGCATCGACTTGCGGAACATCAGCCCCGTCTCGCGAGACTGCGGGGTGGCGGCCACTTCAGCGTGGACCTTGTACATGCCGATCGTCAGATCGGTGACGGGCAGGCCGGTGTTCGGGCCGGTCGGCGTTTGCGCGAAGGCCGTGCCGGCGGCGATCGACAGGCACAGGCCGGCAAGCAGGCGGGAGAGCGTGGTCATGGCAAGCAAGGCAGAAACGAAACGCACCATGATCGGCACTCGACCTCCCGGCGTCAATGCGGCGAGGGCCCGCGGGGATAAAAAGTTGTTACCGCGTAGTGGCCTGGTCGGGCCGGATGGCGGCGGTCCTTGTGCCCGCCCTGGGCGCGTGCGCCGAGCGTGCCTTGTCCACCGCGGGGTCCGGCATCTGCGCCACGTAGCGCGCATCGGTGAGCGTGCGCAGGAAGGCGACGATGTCGTCGATTTCGTCTTCCGTCAGCGCGGGTGTAGCGCCGGCGCGGCGGTTCATCGGCACAGCGTTCACGTTGATGTTGCCCTGGTATCTGGCGGGCACGTCGTCGAAACGCTTGCCGCCGGGGTACCACTGCGCCGGGTCGGTCGAGCGCGTGGCATAGAAGGCCACCGCATCGCGCAGCGTGCGGAACACGCCGTTGTGCATGAACGTCTGCCGCACGGCCACGTTGCGCAGGCCGGCCGTGCGGAAGTAGCCGCACCACTGGTCGGGCTCGGGCCATCCGAGGGCGCGGGCGGTCTGGCACAGGCCGACGTCGAAGTGGCGCGCGTCCTTGTTGGCGGGCAGCCGCGGGTTGCGCGGCACGGCGATGGCGTCGTAGCCGAAATCGGTGAACAGCGAGCGCTCCGGGCGCGACGACGATTCCACCATCAGGTGGCACGAGGCGCAGTTGCCCTTGTCGGGGTTGCGGAAGAGGGCGAGGCCGCGCATCTCGGCCGGCGAAAGCGGCGTGCGCTTGCGCAGGAAATCATCAAAGCGCGAGGTGAACGGCGCCATCTCGTCGCTCTGGAAATACGCCTCCAGCGCCTTTCCCAGCGCGCCCACGAGCCGTTCGGGGTCGCGGACCGCATCGGCACCGAATTGCTGCGTCAGCGCTTGGCCGAGGTCCGTGCCGGCCACCTTGCGCTGCAGCGTGCGCGGCGAGCGATTGCCCATTTCATCGGGGCTGAACAGCGGGCCGCGAATCTGCTCGGCGATGGAGTCGGCACGGCCATCGGCAAAGAAGCCGCCAAACGGCGACGGGAAGCTAGCGTCGTCGTCCTGGAAGAAGTACCGCTGCGGCACGTAACGCAGATACAGCAGCGATGGCGCATTGCGCGCGGCTATGTGCCCCGGGCGGCTGCCTGCCGGCACGCCGATGCGCAGCGCCTCGCCCTTGAGCGTGGGCGCGAACGCCCGGCCGGGGTCATGGCACGCCGCGCACGACGTGCCCTGCGGCTCCGACAGGCGCGGGTCGAAAAACACCCGCTTGCCGAGCGCGACGAGGTTCGGGTCGGGCTTGAACACGGCCGACTCGGCAGGCGGCGGCACGGCGTCCAGCTTGGGCGTCATGCCAATCGATTCGGCTAGCGCCACACCCGGGATGAGTGTGGCGGCAACCCAAAGCGCAATGCGCAGGCGCTTCAAGGTGCGACGAAGCCGGTCTTGTCGCACACCAGGCTCGAACCGTTCTGCGTGCACGTCGTCAGCAGCTTGCCGTTGACGGTGTACGCCTTGAACAGCCAGCCCTTGGCGGGCGCCGGCTGGCGGTCCATCACCATGAAGCCGAACGAGTTGTTGTGCGAGATGCTGCCCACCGTCACGCCGGAGGCCGGGCTGATGGCCGGGAACGGATCGGGCAGGGCCACATCCAGCGAATCGCCGGCGTTGCCCGCCACGATGGTCGCCGGATGGTTGCTGGTGAAGTTGATGGCCTGGAAGTCGTGCACGTGACCATGTAGCGCCACCTGCACGCCGGGCGGGTAGTAGGCCGTGGCGTTCAGGCTGTTCATGACCGACAGCAGTGCCGCGTTGCCGCCCAGCGGCGTGCCCCCTGCGATCGGCACGAAGCCGAGGATCGGGTGGTGGTTGGTGAAGATCGACATCACGCCCGGCTTGGCGGCCAGCGTACCGACGGTGGCGAACTGCTTCTGGTAGGTCTGGAACCACGGGTCGGTGGTCGCCAGCGGCGTGGTGCCCGCCTTGGCCGAATCGAACACGATGACTTGCGTATCGCTCCCGATGGCCACGGCGTACGGGTCCGACGCGTTGGCTGCGGTGTCGTTGGCCGGGTTGTCGCACGAGCGGTCCGCGGAATACGGGCGCGGATCGAGGAAGCGATACCAGCCCTGGCCGGCGCGCGCGCATTCCTCGTGATTGCCACGCACCAGCACCCACGGGGCGGCGGCCATCAGCGGGGCGGCGGGCTGGAACAGGTCGGCCTGCCATGTATCCCAGCCGTAGCCCCACGGGCTGCCCTGGCAGCCGGCCACGTCGGGCGGGCAGGCGTTTTCGCGGTAGTGGTAGTCGCCCACGTGCAGGACGAGGTCGGGTTTCATGGCCGCTGCCGTGGCGGCAGCAGTCGAGAACGGCCACGACAGCGGATCGTTGCACGCCTGGAACGTGTTGCTCGACTTCTTCATGCGGCAGCCGGTGTCCGCCAGGATCACCACGCGTTGCGGGTTGGCCTTGGGCAGCGGCAGCACACGGGAGCCGATCGACGCGGCCTTGGCGGTCGATGCCACCGTGGCCTCGCAGGCGCTCACCGGAAAGGACGAAGCCTTGGAATCGCTCGCGGCGCTGGCGGTGGTGCGTTGTGCCACGGTGCCGGCGGCCACGCGCAGGCTCATGCGGGTGGTGGAGCCGTCCACCGTCAGCAGCGGACACACCGAGCTGTCGGCCGGTGTTGCGCCGTTCGTGTAGCTCGTGGCGACGCGGACGATGGCCTGATTGTTGTCACCGATCTCCACCCACGCGGCCTGGATATTGGCATCCGCCGTGGCGGCGTCAGCCGGCGCGGGCGTCGGTGCAGGCGTGGAATCGGAGGACGAGCCGCCGCAGCCTGCGATCACGGCTGCCGCAGCCAGCGCGGCAAGAGAGAGCATCGTCAACACGGTGCGTTTGCGCCGCACCGCAGCGAACATCGATCGGAATTCCATCGCGCCTTCCCTGTTTCTTGTTGTGAGGAACGCGCAACGTACCCAAGCTAGATGGCGCTATTTTGACAGCCCCACTTGCGTGCTGGGGTATCGGCCAAAGCGGGGCGAAAAAAAAAGCAGATGCAAAAGCATCTGCTTTCTCTGGGCCAGCCGAGCCGCGAGGGCCCGGCGTCGCCACAAGCTTATTGCTGGGCAGCCGGAGCCGAAGCGTCAGCAGCAGCGGCCTTCTTGGCCTTCTTGTGGTGGTGCTTCTTGGCCTTCTTGGCCTTCGGAGCAGCCTTTTCAGCGGCCGGAGCAGCAGCTGCGTCAGCAGCCGGGGCCGAGGCTTGAGCGAACACACCGGTGGCGAACAGGCCGGCGATCAGGGCAGCGATCAGCTTCTTCATGGTGAATCCTTTTATAGATCAGTGAGTTAAACCATCGACCCGCTAAATGAGTCATCTGCAATAACGCAGCCCGTTACAGGCCCGTTGACACGCCGGATCGAATTTTTTGCGGGCGGAGGCGAAAGTCCCGGCACACGCGGATCCGCGATGTGAACCATGTTGCGCCACGCAAGAAAGTTGCCCGACGCGCCGCCTGCGGGCCGCCATTTCAGACTCGTCTGATAGGAGGGCGCCGCTGCGGACCTTGAGAATGCAGGCCCGTTTTCCTTCATGCTGCCGTGTCCCCGCTTTCGTTGTCGCTTTCCCCGCCCAAGCCGGAGCCGCTTCGGCGCCGCGACGTGCTGCTGGCCGCCGGTGGTTGGGTGGCGCTCGCCGCCTTGCCGGGAGTTTTCCGCTCCGCGCCGGGGCCCAGTTCGCACCTCGACGATTTCCTTCTGGTATCGGAGACGATCGCCGGAGCGCCGCTGGACCGCCGTGCGGCCCTGGCACGTTTGTGCCCCTTGCTCGAGGCGGACGGCAGCTTCGGCGACCACATTCAGACGCTCGCCTGGCTGGTGCGCCGTCAGCCCGGTCTGGATGCCGCGGGGCTGGCCGGGTTGCTGAACACCGACGCTTCCGCCGGGCTGCGCGACGCGTTGGCCCGGGTTGTCGCCGCCTGGAGCGCGCTGCCCGACGCCGCGCCCGCACTGACGGATGCCCGCACCGTTGTCGCACACCGTCCGGACGGTGGTTTGCCCGGCAGCTAGGGGCCGGTCCGCCACGCGCGGGAGTATGGCGGATGGTGAAATTTTCCGGCATAATGCGGAATTCACTCTTGTGTCTTATATAAGAGTTGCGGCTTGCAAGGATTTTGTGCGGTGCATCGTGAGAGCGCCATCGCGGGCCGCTAGAATCGCCAGTTCATTGCAGCGTGCCGCATCGGCCAACCCGCGCGCGGCGCGCTGTGCTGTCAACCCCCACCGTCCATCCGCTCACCTGCGGTCAGCACTGGAGTCGTCATGTACCAACACATCAAGGTCCCGGCCGGCGAGAAGATCACCGTCAACAAGGACTTCTCCCTGAACGTCCCCGACAACCCCATCATTCCCTACATCGAGGGCGACGGCACGGGCTTCGACATCACGCCGGTCATGATCAAGGTCGTGGACGCCGCGGTCGAGAAGGCCTACGCCGGCAAGCGCAAGATTTCCTGGATGGAAATCTACGCCGGGGAAAAGTCGACCAAGGTGTACGGCCCGGACGTATGGCTGCCCGAAGAGACCCTGCAAGTCCTGAAGGACTACGTGGTGTCCATCAAGGGCCCGCTGACGACGCCGGTGGGCGGCGGCATCCGTTCGCTCAACGTGGCGCTGCGCCAGGAGCTGGACCTGTACGTCTGCCTGCGCCCGGTGCGCTACTTCAAGGGTGTGCCGTCGCCGGTGCGTGAGCCCGAGAAGACCGACATGGTCATCTTCCGCGAGAACTCGGAAGACATCTACGCCGGCATCGAATGGGCCGCCGAGAGCGAGCAGGCCAAGAAGGTCATCGCCTTCCTGCGCAACGAAATGGGCGTGAAGAAGATCCGTTTTCCGGAAACGTCGGGCATCGGCATCAAGCCGGTGTCGAAGGAAGGCACGCAGCGCCTGGTGCGCAAGGCCATCCAGTACGCGATCGACAACGACAAGCCGTCGGTCACGCTGGTGCACAAGGGCAACATCATGAAGTTCACGGAAGGCGGCTTCCGTGACTGGGGTTACGAACTGGCTCAGAAGGAATTCGGCGCCGAGCTGATCGACGGCGGCCCGTGGTGCAAGTTCAAGAACCCGAAGACGGGCAAGGAAATCATCGTCAAGGACGCCATTGCCGACGCCTTCCTGCAGCAGATCCTGCTGCGTCCGGCCGAGTACTCGGTCATCGCCACGCTGAACCTGAACGGCGACTACATCTCCGACGCCCTGGCCGCGCAAGTCGGCGGTATCGGTATCGCCCCGGGTGCCAACCTGTCGGATTCGGTGGCAATGTTCGAAGCCACCCACGGCACCGCGCCGAAGTACGCGGGCAAGGACTACGTGAACCCGGGTTCGGAAATCCTGTCGGCCGAAATGATGCTGCGCCACATGGGCTGGACGGAAGCCGCTGATCTGATCATCAGCTCGATGGAAAAGTCGATCCTGTCGAAGAAGGTCACGTATGACTTCGCCCGTCTGCTGGAAGGCGCGACCCAAGTGTCGTGCTCGGGCTTCGGTCAGGTGATGATCGAGAATATGTAAGCATGTCGCTCGCGGCTCCGGCCGCGATGGATATGACAAAAACCCCGGCAGCTTCGGCTGGCCGGGGTTTTTCGTTTCGAGCCGCAACCAGCCGCCCGCGTGTGCTCCAGTCTTGGGCGGCTTGCACTCTCAAAGGGGCGGGCGAGTCCCAACAAGCCTCAACGCCGATGCTGCAACAAAGGCGCCGCGGCCCATGCGTCGGCCTCGCCCATCAATCAGCGGGGGCCCGCGACGTTCCGGCGAAGCCGTCTTGCTCGTGGCGGCCTGCTTCATGGCTGCGGCGCGCGCGGCCAATGCATGCAGGAGTTCCCGCGCAGCACCAACGCCCTTTTGATATTCGCCGCGCGAATCGGCAACAGCGGGATCGACGGATGGGAAGATCGAGCGGGTCACGGCATTCCTCTTCATGTGATGAACGGAACCGCGCCCAACCCTTGGCGGGAGGGGTGGGCGAGCACAGGCAAGGTGGAAAACCGAGGTATAGCGATCGGCACGGCCGAAGCCGTTCAAGCCTGGCTCGCCCCAGGAAGGAGACGAAGCCAAGCCATAACGGTTCAGGACAAGCACCTATGCTCGGCGCTTGCCCGCTATACCCGAGGTTTCCACACCTCGATCGCATTCTCTATGGCACTGAAGCGATGGGCGCGAGTGTACCGATGGCTGCTTCGTCTGAGCAGGGGCGAAACAATAAATCAGAGTTTGTCTAGGGGAGGCACGTGCAGCGCCTAGAGGCGCGTTGTCGCGGCTGCGCGCGGATGGCGCCTAGTGAGGCACCCGCGTTGTGCCGGGCGATTGCGGCCCCGGCGAGCGCCCGCGCAGCACATCGCGCAGCCGCCGCACGCCGCGCCACAGCTTGGGCAGCAGCCACGCCGATACCAACAGCAGCAGCGCCAGCACCACCAGGAACGCGATCGGCAGGAAAAACGCCATCAACAAACCGCCGCTGGCGGCCACGTCTTCACTGAACGACGCCACCCAGTTCGAGAACGGTTCCGGCGACGTGTTGATCAGCGCGCGCGTGCCGGCCTTGGTGGCATGGGCTGTGCCGGCCAGCGTCCCGCCAATCAGTCCCGCAGCCACCATCCATTGCGGATCGAGCTGTCCGAACGCAGCCGCAGCCAGGATCGCACCGGCAGGCACGCGGATGAAGGTCTGGATGCCATCCCAAACGGAATCGAAACCGGGAATCTTGTCGGCGAGGAATTCCGCCACCGCCAGCACGCCGGCCAGGCCGATCACCCACCACGATTCCAGCATCTGCAGACCGGGCGGCAGGTGCAGCCACCCCGCGCGGCCCAGGATGCCCGCAGCGAACACGGCCAGGTAGAGACGGAAGCCGCTGGTCCAGGACAAGCCGGCGGCCAGCGCGGCGGTTTCCAGCATGGGTGCCTCGAGCAAAATGGCGGGCGAACGCCCATCGATACTGCAGTGTAGTGCGCGCCTGGCCGCGTCGCGCCTCAGAGCAGCGATTTGCCCTGCGACAGGATCTTGTCGCAGGCCTGGCGGGTGATCTGCGACTTGATGCTGGCCAGGTCGAATGTGCTGCCGTCGGCGCCGGTGAGGATGCCCCGGGTGCCATCCGTATAGCCTGGGTCAGACGCGGGCGCGCCCCCCAGCTTGCCGAGCAGCCTGTCCTTGACCGACTCCGCGCCGGCGCCGCTCAGGTAATTGTTCTTCACGCAGAACTCCAGCACCCCGGCCACATTGCCGGTGCTGCCCGAGCTGAGCGAACCCAGCGACGGCAGGCCGCCGCCCATTCCACCGAGATTCCCCAGGGCGCCCAACCCGCCGGAGGATTCGTGCCCGCCTTGCGTGGCGCTTTTGATGAGATCGCCGATCTGCGCTGGCACCGGCCGGCAGTAACGCCGCAATGAGGGCGACGGAGAGGGCGGTACAGGCGATGTGCTGTTTCATGCGGGGGGCTCCTTGAACACGGGGATCATCCACGCACCCTGGCGCACGCTGCGACGAAATGGCGTGTTGCTTGCGGTGTGCCGCCATTGTCCGCCGCTGCGGCAACAAAAAACCCGGCGTGGTACCGGGTTTTTTGCAATTGGGCGTCCGCCAGCGGCGGGCGCCCCATGACGCCGATCAGGCGGCCGACTGGATATTGGTGGCCTGCTTGCCCTTCGGACCCTGCGTCACCTCGAACGTGACGCGCTGGCCTTCCTTGAGCGTCTTGAAGCCGCTCATCTGGATGGCCGAGAAATGCGCGAACAGTTCTTCACCACCCTCGTCAGGCGAGATGAAACCGAAACCCTTGGCATCGTTGAACCATTTGACAGTACCGCTTGCCATAAACAACCCCTCCGTGGAAACACAAGTCCGAGCGGGGAAAGCATGCCTGTCGGGCCAGTGCAGAGCGGTACCGCGCAGTCATCGCCGGGCGTCGGCCGTGGGGCACGACGAAAGGCGCGGATGGAACCGCGCCGTCAGCGATCGGTCTTCTCGTGGCAGGCGCCACAGCCTGAAGCGGTTGTCGATCTGTTGTCGACTGGTGTGAGGCCTCCCCGGCTCACCATCATGAGGCCTGCTGCCAACGGTTTGCGGGGCAGTAAGACGCACATGTTGAATTCGATTGTTCGAGGAAAGCAACAGACTGTCAAGGCCGCCGAAGATGGGTTTGTGGCGAAAAACGGTCAGTTTTTGAAGAGGTTTCGCTCGAAATTGAGCCGGTCGCCCCCACTGTGAGAAAACGATTGGCATGGCAGGCCCGGAGCTTGCGCCGCTCTCCGGCGGGCAGCGGCGGAAAAACCCCTCCGCGCCGAGGGCCGACGCAAGCACGCCGGCTCGGCCAAACCGTTTGCAGACCTTGAAGTCAGCGTTATTTCCCCAAATTGCGAAGTCGAAAGGAGTGGTTAGAATAAGACCATGGCAATCCGGCAAGCGACCACTCCACAACACGATGCAGGCACCGTCCTGGAGCGGAAAGAGCAAGCGCTCAAACCGCCCGCGATGTACAAGGTGCTGCTGCTCAACGACGACTACACCCCGATGGAATTCGTCGTGATGATCCTTCAGCAATATTTCAGCAAAGACCGGGAGACTGCCACACAGATCATGCTGACTGTGCATCGGGAAGGTAAGGGCGTGTGCGGTATCTACACTCGGGATATCGCCGCGACGAAAGTGGAATTGGTATCAACCCATGCACGGCAGGCGGGGCACCCGCTGCAGTGCGTGATGGAGGAAGCATGATCGCGCAAGAACTGGAAGTCAGCCTGCACATGGCGTTTGTCGAAGCCCGTCAGGCTCGCCACGAATTCATTACGGTGGAGCACCTGCTGCTTGCGCTGCTGGACAATCCGACGGCCGCGGAGGTGCTGCGCGCCTGCGCCGCCAACATCGAAGATCTCCGCACGCACCTGAAGAACTTCATCGCTGACAACACGCCCGTCGTGCCCGGCACCGACGAGGTGGACACGCAGCCGACGCTCGGCTTTCAGCGCGTGATCCAGCGCGCCATCATGCACGTGCAGTCGACCTCCAACGGCAAGAAGGAAGTCACGGGCGCGAATGTGCTGGTGGCCATCTTTGGCGAGAAGGATTCGCACGCGGTGTACTACCTGCAGCAACAGGGCGTGACCCGCCTGGATGTCGTCAACTTCATCAGTCACGGCATCCGCAAGGACCAGGCGGAGCCCGCCAAGCAAGGCGAGGGCAACCCCGAAGGCGAAGGCGGCGACGGCAAGGAAAGCCCGCTCGAGCAGTTCACCCAGAACCTGAACGCGCTGGCCAAGGCCGGCAAGATCGATCCGCTGATCGGCCGCGAGCAGGAAGTCGAGCGCGTGGTGCAGGTGCTGTGCCGCCGCCGCAAGAACAACCCGCTGCTGGTCGGCGAGGCCGGCGTCGGCAAGACGGCCATCGCTGAGGGCCTGGCATGGCGCATCACCAAGGGCGAAGTGCCGGACATCCTCGCGAAGTCCGTCGTCTACTCGCTCGACATGGGCGCCCTGCTCGCCGGCACCAAATACCGCGGCGACTTTGAGCAGCGCCTGAAGGGCGTGCTGAAGTCGCTCAAGGACAACCCGAACGCGATCCTGTTCATCGACGAAATCCATACGCTGATCGGCGCGGGCGCTGCATCGGGCGGCACGCTGGATGCCAGCAACCTGCTCAAGCCGGCGCTGTCGTCGGGCGCGCTCAAGTGCATCGGTGCGACGACGTTCACGGAATACCGGGGCATCTTCGAGAAGGACGCAGCGCTGTCGCGCCGCTTCCAGAAGATCGACGTGGTGGAGCCGTCGGTGGATCAGACCGTGCAGATTCTGCGCGGCCTGAAGTCGCGCTTCGAAGAACACCATGGCGTGAAGTACGCGTCGTCGGCGTTGACTGCGGCGGCTGAGCTGTCGGCGCGCTTCATCACCGACCGTCATTTGCCGGACAAGGCGATCGATGTGATCGACGAAGCGGGTGCGGCGCAACGCATCCTGCCGAAGTCGAAGCAGAAGAAGACCATCGGCAAGAGCGAGATCGAAGACATCGTGTCGCGCATCGCGCGCGTCCCGCCGCAAAGCGTGTCGCAGGACGATCGCAGCAAGCTCCAGACGCTGGAGCGTGACCTGAAGTCGGTCGTGTTCGGGCAGGATCCGGCCATCGACGCGCTGGCTTCGGCCATCAAGATGTCGCGTGCCGGCCTGGGCAAGACGGACAAGCCGATCGGCTCGTTCCTGTTCAGCGGCCCGACGGGCGTGGGCAAGACGGAAGTCGCCAAGCAGCTCGCGTTCATCCTCGGCATCGAGCTGATCCGCTTCGACATGTCGGAGTACATGGAGCGCCATGCGGTGAGCCGGCTGATTGGCGCGCCTCCGGGCTACGTGGGCTTCGACCAAGGCGGTCTGCTGACGGAAGCCGTGACCAAGAAGCCGCACTGCGTGCTGCTGCTGGACGAGATCGAGAAGGCGCACCCGGACATCTTCAACATCCTGCTGCAGGTCATGGACCACGGCGCGTTGACGGACAACAACGGCCGCAAGGCGGACTTCCGCAACGTCATCATCATCATGACGACCAATGCGGGCGCCGAGACGATGAACAAGGCAACGATCGGTTTCACCACGGCGCGCGAACAGGGCGACGAGATGGCCGACATCAAGCGCATGTTCACGCCGGAGTTCCGCAACCGTCTGGACGCAACCATCAGCTTCCGCTCGCTCGATGAGGAAATCATCATGCGCGTGGTCGACAAGTTCCTCATGCAGCTGGAAGAGCAACTGCACGAGAAAAAGGTGGATGCCATCTTCACCGAGAAGCTCCGTCGCTTCCTGGCGAAGAAGGGTTTCGACCCACTGATGGGTGCGCGCCCGATGCAGCGCCTGATCCAGGACATGATCCGCAAGGCGCTGGCCGACGAACTGCTGTTCGGCAAGCTGGTGAACGGCGGAAAGGTGGTCGTGGATCTGGACGATGCGGATGCGGTGAAGCTGGAATTCTCCGAGAACGAAGCACCGCCCGCACCTGCCCAGGAAGAAGCGGAAGCCTGACCCGTCAGACGCTCCAAAGAAAACGGCCCGGAAAAACTCCGGGCCGTTTTTCTATGTGCGGACGATGCACTCAGTGGCGTCCCGTGCTGCCGAATCCACCGGCACCGCGCTCGCTTTCTGCAAAGTCATCGACGATGTTCAACTCGGCTTGCACCACCGGCACGATCACCAGTTGTGCCAAGCGCTCCATCGGATTGAGCACGAACGCCGTGCTGCCACGGTTCCACGTGCTCACCATCAGTTGGCCCTGGTAATCCGAATCGATCAGGCCGACCAGGTTGCCCAGCACGATGCCGTGCTTGTGGCCCATGCCCGAGCGCGGCAGGATCAGCGCGGCATAACCGGGGTCGGCCAGGTGGATCGCCATGCCGGTCGGAATCAGGTGCGTGGTGCCGGGCTCGATGGTGAGCGGGGCGTCGATGCAGGCGCGCAGGTCCAGCCCGGCGCTGCCGGTGGTGGCGTACCGCGGGAGCTGTTCGTGCAGGCGGGCGTCGAGAATCTTGACGTCGAGTTTCATGCGGGGCAGGCCGAGGAGGTTGCAGAAGCCGGAGATGGTAGCGCAAACGCCTCGGCCAGCAGCTCGTACGAGCGCAGGCGCGCCTTGTAGCTGGGCGCGACGGTCAGCACGATCAGTTCGTCGGCGACAAAGCGGCTCTTGAGCGCAAGCATCTGCTCGGCCACGGATTCCGGTGTGCCGATGATGCTGCGCGGCCGCTCCCGCATGACGATGGCCTGGTCGCGCTCGGTGTAGACGTGCGCTTCGGCTTGCTCGACAGTCGGGACCGGGCCATTCACGCCAATCGCCATCTGCACGCGGCGCAAATCAATCGCAGCTTCGTAGCGGCGCGCCTCGGCTTCAGTGTCCGCCGCGATCACGAAGACGGCGGCAGCGCTGTACGGCCGTGCGTCGTAGCCGGGTTCGAAATCGGTACGGTACTGCTGCGCGACGATGTGCCCGACGTGCGGATTGATGAAATGCGCAAACGCGAAACGGATACCGAGGCGCGCGGCCAACGCGCCACCAAAATCGCTGGAGCCGAGCACCCACAGTTCGGGTTGGGTGTCGATCTCGGGCTGCAGGATGACGCCGTAAGCGGGGTGATCCGGTGGCAGCGTGCCCGTCAGGTGCCAGATCAGTTCCTGCACCTGCTGCGGGAAGATGTCGCCGCGGTTGTAGTCGCCCATGGCCACGGCCTGCGCGGTACGCATGTCGCCGCCGGGTGCGCGGCCGACACCCAGGTCGATACGGTTCGGGAACAGCGCTTCCAGCAAGCGGAACTGCTCGGCCAGCTTGAACGGGCTGTAGTACGGCAGCATCACGCCGCCGGAGCCCACGCGCAGGTGCTTCGTGGCGCTCGCCACGCGGGCGATCATCACTTCCGGCGCGGGGTTGCTGACGCCGCGCAGGCCGTGGTGTTCGGCGCACCAGTAGCGCGTGTAGCCGAGCGAATCCGTCAGTTGCGCCAGGTCGACCGTCGCGGCAATGGCATCGCGTGCGCTGTGGCCATAGATGACGGGGCTTTGGTCCAGGACCGATAGACGGATCGGCGCGGCGCTCATGACCGTGCTCCGTGCACGCGGTCGGCGATGGCGGCGACGATCTGGCGTGCCAGCGTCAGCTTGTCGGCACGCGGCAGGCGCGTGATGCCCTTTGCATCGAAGAGCGCGACTTCATTGTCGTCGCGGCCGAAGGTCTGATGGCCGAGATTGCCGACCAGCAACGGGATGCCTTTTTTCTGGCGCTTGGCCTCGCCGAACTCTTCCAGGCGTTCGGTTTCTGCTGCAAAGCCGACGCAGAAGGGCGCATTCGCACGGCGTGCCACGGCGGCCAGGATGTCCGGGTTTTGCGTGAACGTCAGTGTCGGTACGTCGGAATCGCTCTGCTTCTTGAGCTTCTGCTCAGCGGCTTGCGCCACACGCCAATCCGCCACGGCGGCAACGGCGATGAAGATGTCGTTCTTCGTGGTGTCCAGCTCGCGCATGACGGCATCGTGCATCTGCTGGGCAGTCTGCACATCGATGCGCAATACGCCTGCAGGCGTGTCCTGATGGCACGGCCCAGCGACGAGCGTGACCGTCGCACCGGCCTGCGATGCAGCCCGCGCCAGCGCAAAGCCCATCTTGCCGCTCGACAGATTCGTGATGCCGCGCACCGGGTCGATCGGCTCGAAGGTCGGGCCGGCTGTCAACAGCACGCGGTGGCCGCGCAGCAGCTTGGGCTGGAAGAAGCCGATGAGTTGCTCGACGATGTCTTCCGGCTCGAGCATGCGGCCGTCGCCGACTTCGCCGCAGGCTTGGTCGCCGGCATCGGGGCCGAGCAGCGTGACGTCATCCGCGCGCAGCTGCGCGGCGTTGCGCTGAGTAGCGGGCGCGGCCCACATCTGCCGGTTCATGGCGGGGGCCACGAGCAGCGGGCAGTCGCGCGCGATGCATAGCGTGGAGAGCAGATCGTCGGCCATGCCGTGCGCAAGCTTGGCGAGGAAGTCCGTCGATGCTGGGGCGATGACGATTGCGTCCGCTTCGCGCGAGAGATCGATATGCGGCATGTTGTTGCCGATGCGGTTGTCCCACTCCGACGTGAAGACGGGGCGTCCGGAAAGCGCCTGCATCGTCACCGGCGTGATGAAGTGCGTGGCGGCGTCGGTCATCACCACCTGCACGGTCGCACCGGCCTTGGTCAGCAGCCGCACGAGCTCGGCCGACTTGTAGCACGCGATGCCGCCGGTCAGGCCGAGCACGAAATGTTTGCCTTGCAGTTCCATAACTGTCCGCTGGGGTCCGATTGACGCAATGTGCTTGGGCAGGATACAACCCGGAGCCGGATCGGCCCGCCCGTCAGTGTGGCGATGATACCGGCTTGGCCCGAAGCCCGTCCGGCGCCCGGATTTTTCCTCAAATGCTCATTCCCGATATGGTTTTCGCTCGTTCGGCAGTCTGCAATGTCCTGGCGGTAGTCGGCGCATTGTCCCTTGTCGCCCTGGTGACGGGCGCGGTGCTCGTGCGCGAAGCCAAAGCGTGGTTGCGCGAGGAGTCCGTGCCTGCGAGGGCAGACGTGATCGTTGTCCTCGGCGGGGAATCGGGTCAGCGCGTGATCGGTGCGGCGGAGCTGTATCACGCGGGTGTGGCGCCGCGCGTGTTCGTGAGCGGGGAGGGAGATTGCCTGCTGATCGTGCGCCGGCTGGTGATGGCCGGCATACCGGCTGACCGCATCGGCTACGAGTGTGAATCGGGTAGCACGATGGAAAACGCGCAGATGACGCACCGGGCGTTGACCGGTCAGCATGTCGGCCGCGCGGTGCTGGTCACTAGTTGGTACCACACAGGCCGGGCGCGGGACGTATTCCGCCAGGTGTGGCCTGATGTGGCATGGGGCGTGCACGGCGTATTCGCCGGGGACACGCTCACCAAGTCGTTGCCGATTTACGAGAGCGGAACCATCTTGGCCGAGTACATCAAACGGGCGTGGTACGCGATTCGATACTGATTCACTACCACGCCACTGCGTCGGCGTTCAGCGCCGCACGCGCCGCAGTTCGTCAACGATCAACAGCACGGCGCCGATCGTGATCCCGCAGTCCGCCACATTGAATGCGGGCCAGTGGTAGGTGTTGAGGTGAAAGTCGAGGAAGTCCACCACGTGGCCGTAGACGACGCGGTCGATCACGTTGCCAAGCGCCCCACCCAGGATGAGCGCGAGCGCAAAGCAGAACAGCTTCTGCGCGCTGTGCCGCTTGAGCAGCCACACGATGAACAGCGCCGCCGCGATTCCCAGGCCTGTGAAGAACCAGCGTTGCCAGCCCCCAGCCGCCGCCAGGAACGAGAACGCCGCCCCCTTGTTGTAGGCCAGCACCAGGTTGAAGAAACCCGTGATCGGGCGCGATTGTCCGTACGTGAACGTCTTCAGGATCGCGATCTTGGTCAGCTGGTCCAGCAGGATCCAGATCACGGCCAGGCCCAGCCAGGGGCCCAGACCATGACCGCCGCCTGAACGCGAAACCGCCTTGCTCTTGCCGTTGTTGCGAGTGGCCATCAGGCAGCGCTCCGTTGTTCACCGGCGCCAAACAGGTTGTCAGTGCAGCGCTTGCACAGCGTCGGGTGGGCGTGGTCGTGGCCGACGTCGGCGCGGTAGTGCCAGCAGCGTTCGCACTTGGCATGCGTCGAAGGTGCCACGGTGATGAGCAGATCGCCGCCCTCGGGCGCGCGTTCGAGTTTGGCCGCCGACGTGATGAGCACGAAGCGCAGGTCGTCGCCGAGGCTCGCCAGGGCGTCGTACACGGTGTCACCGGCAGCGACCGTCACTTCCGCCTGCAGCGACGCGCCGATCTTGCCGTCGATGCGCAGCGCTTCGAGCTGCTTGGTCACTTCGCCGCGCACGTTGCGGATGGCGGCCCACTTCTCCAGCAGCGCGCTGGCGCCTTGCGGCACCGGGGCGTCGTAGTAGGTGCTGGTGAAGATGGTGTCGGTGTGCTCGGTGCCGTGTGCGAAGACCTGCCATGCCTCTTCGGCCGTGAACGACAGGAACGGCGCCATCCAGTGCAGCATGGCCTGGGTGATGTGATACAGCGCGTTCTGTGCCGAGCGGCGCGCCACGGAATCGGGTGCCGTGGTGTACAGGCGGTCCTTCAGCACGTCGAGGTAGAAGCCGCCCAGGTCTTCCGAGCAGAACGTCTGGAGCTTGGCGACCACCGGGTGGAATTCATACACGTCGTAGTGCGACAGGACTTCCTTCTGCAACGCATCCGTCAGCGCTACGGCATAGCGGTCGATTTCGAGCCATTGCTCGGTCGGCAACGCGTGTTTGGCGTGATCGTAGTCGGTCAGGTTGGCGAGCAGGAAGCGCAGCGTGTTGCGGATGCGGCGATAGCTTTCGACCACGCGCTTCAGGATCTCGTCAGAGATGGCGAGTTCGCCCGAATAATCCGTCGAGGCGACCCACAGGCGGATGATCTCCGCGCCCATCTTGTTGGCGATTTCCTGCGGTGCGATCGTGTTGCCGATCGACTTCGACATCTTCCGGCCTTCGCCGTCCACCGTGAAGCCGTGCGTGAGCAGGCCCTTGTACGGCGGCTTGCCGTACAGCATCGAAGCCGTCAGCAGCGACGAGTGGAACCAGCCGCGGTGCTGGTCGGAGCCTTCCAGGTACAGATCGGCCAGGCGGCCGTCCGGCAGCTCGGCCGAAGCGTCGTACAGATCCGCCGCATGCGAGCCGCGGATGACGTGCCAGTGCGTCGTGCCCGAGTCGAACCACACGTCGAGCGTGTCGCGATTCTTCTCGTACATGTCAGCCTCGTCGCCGAGCAGCTCGCGCGGGTCGAGCGTCTGCCAGGCTTCGATGCCGTTTTGTTCGATGCGCTGCGCGACCTGCTCCAGCAGCTCAGGCGTGCGCGGGTGCAGCGCGCCGGTTTCCTTGTGCACGAAGAACGCCATCGGCACGCCCCATTGGCGCTGGCGCGACAGCGTCCAGTCCGGGCGGTTGGCGATCATGTTGTGCAGGCGCTGCTTGCCCCACGACGGGTAGAACGCGGTGGCATCGATGCCGGCGAGCGCCGTTTCGCGCAGCGTGGCGTTGCCGTCGTTGGGCTGCACGTCCATCCCCGCAAACCACTGCGACGTGGCGCGATAGATGATCGGCGTCTTGTGGCGCCAGCAGTGCATGTAGCTGTGGTTGTACTTGTGCGCGTCGAACAGGTTGCCCGATTCGCGCAGCACCTCGACGATCTTGGGGTTGGCATCCCAGATCATCTGGCCGCCGAACAGCGGCAGCGTCGATGCGTAGACGCCGTTGCCCATCACCGGGTTGATGATGTCCGCGTCGGGCATGCCGTGCGCCTTGCACGACTGGAAGTCTTCCACGCCATAGGCGGGCGCGGAGTGGACGATGCCGGTGCCGGTGTCGATGGTCACGTAGTCGCCCAGGTAGACGGGCGAGGTGCGGTCGTAGCCCGCATCCATCTTCGCGAGCGGATGGTGGAAACGCACGCCCGAGAGCGCGGCACCTTCGCACGTGGCCAGCACGGTGCCTTCGAGCTTCCAGCTTTGCAGGCAGGCCTCGACGCGCTCCTTCGCGACGATCAGCAGCCCGCGCGGCGTGTCGACCAGCGCGTATTCGATTTCCGGGTGCAGGTTCAGCGCCTGGTTGGACGGGATCGTCCACGGCGTCGTCGTCCAGATCACGATCCAGCCCGGCTTGGCCTTGAGCACATCGGCGCCGACGTGGAAGGCGCTCGCCAGCGCGTCGATGTCGGCGAACGGGAAGCCGACGTCGATCGACAGGTCGGTGCGATCCGCATATTCGACTTCTGCCTCAGCCAATGCCGAGCCGCAGTCGAAGCACCAGTTGACCGGCTTCAGGCCGCGGAAGACGTAGCCCTTTTCGAGAATCTTGCCCAGCGCGCGAAGCTCGTCGGCTTCGTTGCGGAAGTTCATGGTGAGGTATGGGTCCGCCCAGTCGCCCAGCACGCCCAGGCGCTCAAAGTCGGCCTTCTGGCGCGCGATCTGGCCGGTGGCGTAGGCGCGCGCCTTCTCCTGCACTTCCTTGACGGGCAGGCCCTTGCCGAACTGCTTTTCGATCTGGATCTCGATCGGCATGCCGTGGCAATCCCACCCCGGCACGTACACGGCATCCAGGCCGGTCAAGCCGCGCGACTTGATCACCATGTCCTTGAGGATCTTGTTGACCGCGTGGCCGATGTGCAGGTCGCCGTTGGCATACGGCGGGCCATCGTGAAGGATGAACTTCTTCGCGCCTTTACGCGCGGCGCGGATCTTCTTGTAGAGCTGCTTGTCCTGCCACTGCTTGACCCATTGCGGCTCGCGCTTGGGCAGATCGCCGCGCATGGGGAAGGGGGTGTCCAGCAGGTTGACCGGGTACTTGCTTTTCTCCGGCGTGGGCTTCTTGGCGTCAGACATGGTGTGATGTGAGGCAGATTCGGGCAAATCGGATCGATGCAGCGCGCCGGTCAGAGCAGGCGCGTGCGTGGTGTGGCTTTCGGGCGGCGGGTGCGTCAGCCGCCTACTGAATTCGGTCGGTGGCGGAGGTCGCGAAGTCGCGCCGAAGCGTTGGCGACTCGCCGGCCGGTGGAACGGGCAGGCCGAAGAACTGCCGCGCGTGAACACAGTCCTGCGCGATGGCGTCCTTGAGCGCATCGAGCGAATCGTAGCGAGCCTCGTCGCGCAGCTTCTTCATGAATTCCACGCGGACCAGCTTGCCGTAGACGCTGGCGTTGTAATCAAAGACGTGCACTTCCAGCAGCACGCGGCCGGAATCGTCCACCGTCGGGCGCACTCCAATGCTGGCGACGGCCGGCAGCGGCTTTTCGGCCAGCCCGTGCACCTGCACGACAAAGATGCCGGCCACTGCGGGCTTGCGATGCGAAATGCGCAGATTCAGCGTCGGGAAGCCGAGCGAGCGCCCGAGCTTTTGCCCGTGCACCACGTGCCCGCTGATGGCATAACCGTGACCGAGCAGGCGGCGGGCATGTTCGAGGTCGCCCGCGGCCAGCGCCTCGCGCACCGCCGAGCTGGAGATGCGAATGCCGGACTCCGACACCGAGCCCATCTGCTCGACTTCAAATCCGAACTGCGCGCCGGCGGCCTGCAGGTAGGTGAAGTCTCCGGCGCGCTTGGCGCCAAAGCGGAAGTCATCGCCCACCAGCAGCCAGCGCGCATGCAGCCCGTCGACGAGCACGTTGCGCACGAACTCGTCCGGCGTCTGGCCGGCGAAATGCGCGTTGAAGTGCTCCACGACCACGCGGTCGACGCCCTGGCGCCGCAGGCTTTCGAGCTTGTCGCGCAGCAGGGCAATGCGGGTGGGCGCGCGATCCGGCATGAAGAATTCGCGCGGATGCGGCTCGAACGTCATCACCGTGAGCGGCAGCCCGCGTGCGTCAGCCGCCGCGCGCGCCCGGGCCAGCAGAGACTGGTGCCCGCGGTGCACGCCGTCAAAGTTGCCGATGGTCAGCGCGCACGGCGCGCGACTTTCGGCATTGGGCAGGCCGCGAAAGACTTTCACGAGAGGCGTCGGTGATGGAGGAAGAAAGGGCAGCGTTTCGGATTGGATTGCCGCGGCACTGCGCAAAAATCCAGCAAAACGCACATTATATAAGGGATTGCCGCGTCCCCGGCGCGCCGCGAGCCAGGTGTCGGGCTGTTGCACAATCCTCCGAACGGTGCGCCCGCCCGTTGCGGGCTTGCGGCACAATCCGATATCCGCTGAGATCCGGCTTCTTCTTCCCCGCATTCCCTTGAACGCCTCGTTGCGCCTTTTCTTCGCCAAGTTCGGGCTGGCCAGCCGTGCGCCGCTCGAACTGGATGCCCGAGCCAAGCTGCTCGCCGCCGTGCATCGGGGGGCGCCCATGGGGATTGCCGCCTCGGTCGTGCTGCCTGCGCTGACAGTGGCGGCATTCTGGGATGCGCCCAATCGCCCGGCGCTGCTGGGCTGGTGCCTGATCATGCTGTGCCTGACGGCGTCGGGCCTGCGCTTCTATTTCGGATACCGCTACGACCTCCCCCGCATGACGCTGGCTGCGCACACCCGCAAGTGGTGGACGGGCATGCACGTCATGTCGGCGGTGGGTGGCGTGGCATGGGGCTGCTCGGCCGGGTTGTACCTGATGTCGCCGTCGCTGGAGTTCAGCAGCCTGCTGATGATCGTGATCATCGGCGTGGCGGCGGCCGCGGTGCTGTCGCAGGCGCCGGTGCCGTCGAGCCTGCTGATCCTCGGCACGGGCATCCTGGCGCCGCACTTCGTGCTGGCGGAGCAGGCGTTTCCGGGCCACGGGCTGTACCTGCGCGGGGTGCTGCTCTTCTTTGCGGCCCTGCTGACGCGCCATGCGGTGAACATCCACAACACGCTCGTGCGTGAAATCCAGCTCGAGAACGAAAGCCGCCAGCTGGCGCGCCGCTACCAGGACGAAAAGCAGCGCGCGCTGTCGGCGTCGGAGGAAAAGTCGCGCTTCCTGGCCGCGGCCAGCCACGATCTGCGGCAGCCCGTGCATGCGCTCGTGCTGCTGGTGGAGGCGTTGCGGGCGCGCAACCAGTCCGAATCGCTGGCGCCGCTGGTGGAGCAGCTTGCCTCGGGCGCGGCGACGATCGATCTGCTGTTCCGCTCGCTGCTCGACCTGTCCAAGCTCGAGAGCCGCAAGACCTCACCGACGCTGGAGCCGGTGGATCTGGGCGAGGTCATCACCGAGGTGGTCCAGCAGTTCATGCCGGATGCGCGCGCCAAGGGTCTGACGCTCACGCAGCGCATTCCGCCGCTGCCGGTATTCGGCATGGCCGAGCCGGTGCTGCTGCGCCGGGCGCTGTTCAACCTGCTGCAGAATGCGCTGCGCTATACCGAGCGCGGCGGCGTGATGGTGGCGTTGCGCGTGCGCCAGAAGCATCTGCGCATCGAGGTGTGGGATACCGGCATCGGCGTGGCGCCGGAGCACCAGAAAGAAATCTTCTCGACCTACTACCAGGTCGAAAACCCCGAGCGCGACCCAAGCCAGGGTCTCGGCTTGGGGCTGGCGATCTACAAGGAATGCGTGCGCCTGCTGCGCGGTACGTTCGGCGTGCGTTCGGTGCCGGGCCGGGGCTCGATGTTCTGGATGGCGCTGCGGCCCGTGCCGGCCGAGGTGAAGGCGCCGCTGGCCGCCCAGCCGCGGGCGGAGCAGAAGCGTGCGGTGCTGGACCAGCCGCGTTTCTCGGGCGTGGTGCTGGTGGTGGACGATGATCCGCAGATCCGCAAGGCCTGGCACGCACTGCTCGAGGCGTGGGGCGTGGAGGTGCACAGCGCCGCCGATGGCCGTGCCGCGGACCAACTGCTCGCGCGCGGCATTCGCCCGCAGATCATCTTCTGCGACCTGCGCCTGCCCGGAGAGGAAGACGGCCTGCAACTGCTCGAACGCTGGCAGGTCAGCCATCCCGACGCCCACGCCGTGCTGCTGACTGGCGACCGCAACTCCGCCGCGCTGGCGCGTGCGGAAGAGGCCGGCTACCTGCTGCTGGCCAAGCCGATGGATCCGAACATGCTGCGCGTACTGCTCAAGCGCTGGCTGCGGGGCCGTGCGGCCGAGCCACAGGTCGCGTACTGAGCAACGCGGAAAGCCGGCGCCGTCGGATGCGGCGCCGCGCAAATCAGGCCGCGCCCGTCAGGCGGAAGCGCTCCATGCGCGAGATGATCTGGATGCGCGTGCGCACGCCCAGCCGCTGCAGGATCGCCGAGACGTGTTCCTTGACGGTGTTCTCCGTCAGGCCCAGCTGGCGGGCGATCGATTTATTGGGCAGTCCTTCAAGCAACAGCGCGAGCACAGAACCCTGGCGCGGCGTCAGGCCGAGTTCTGCCGGCGTGATCGGGATGCCGTGGGAGGCGCCTCCTTTGTTGCTGCCGCCCATGTCGTCTTCCGACGGGAACGACGCATCGCCGCTGAAGATGCCGGCCACGGCCTTCGAAAACGCATGGGCATCGGCGTGCTTGCCGATGAAGCCGATGGCGCCCAGCGCCTGTGCCTTGGCGACGATCTCCGGCGTGTTCTCAGCCGACATGAAGGCAAAGCGCGCTTCGGGCAGCTTGCCGCGCAGCTCGCGCATGGCGTCGAAGCCGGTGCAGTCGGAGAGCCAGACGTCGAGCAGCACCACGTCGGGCCGGACGCCTTCGTCCACCAGCGCCAGCGCCTGGCGGCGGCCGATTGCTGCGTGCACCTGGACTTCAGGCAAGGCGTGCGCGAGAAACGTGGTCGTGCCAGACAAGGCGAGGGGGTGGTCGTCGACCACCAGCAGGCTACGCAGCGAGCTCGTCATTCTTATTCCCCGGTGAGGGCAAGGCCCTCTTGTTGTTGTACGCGTGCCGACCCGGCGCGGGCGGTGGCCGGCGGGCCGGGCTGGGTCGCCCACGGCCGATCGGCTTTCACGGTTATTGCCCGCGCAGTGTTGCAGCGAAGATGCCGGAACGCCGCAAGGGACTTCCAGTCGTCGCTGACGGCACACCGGACCCCCCCGGGTGTGCGGGCAATTATGGTGTTGAGATTATCAGAGCGCGCCATCGCACGCCAACGGTTGCACCCTCCATTTTTGGGATGCGGCGAGCTTTTTGCTACGCGCCGTCGGCAAAATGCCACGGTACGCCGGAAAGCCGCGTGACGCGGGCTTGCCAAGCGCCACACCGGATTTTCTCCGGGGAACTGCGGCGCACTTGATAAAATGCCGCGATGAAAAACATCGTCATTCTCATTTCCGGGCGCGGCTCCAATATGGAAGCCATCGTGCGGGCTTGCCAGGCAGAAGGCTGGCAGGCGCGCATTGCCGCCGTCATTTCTAATCGGCCTGATGCGGCCGGACTTAAATTTGCCGCGTCGCACGGCATCGCCACGGCGGTGGTCGATCACAAGACGTTTGCCGACCGCGAGCACTTCGATGCTGCGCTGGCGCAGGCCATCGACGGCTACTCACCTGATCTGGTCGTGCTGGCGGGCTTCATGCGCATTCTCACGCCCGGCTTCGTGAAGCATTACGCCGGACGCATGCTGAACATCCATCCGTCGCTGCTGCCGTGCTTCCCTGGTCTGCATACGCATGAGGCGGCGCTGGCCATGGGCGTGAAGGTGCATGGCGCGACCGTCCATTTCGTGACCGCGGATCTGGATCACGGTCCGATCGTGCTGCAGGCCATCATCGACGTGCGCCAGGACGACACGCCGCAGTCGCTCGCCGCGCGGCTGCTCACGCAGGAGCACGTGATCTATCCGCGCGCCGTGCGCTGGTTTGTCGAAGACCGGCTGAGTGTGCAGAACGGCGTGGTGCGTGTTTCGCCGGACGCTCCACAACTCGTGATCGGGGCCGATGCCCGGGAGGCTGCATGAGCCAGGATCGCCAGCGGCCGCGCAATGGGGGGTCGGGTAGCAAGCGTTCGGGTTCGGGGGGCGGTGGCTGGTACCGGGCACCGCAAGGCAAGCCGGCCCAACGTACGCCGCGCCCGCGCACGGGCGTGCACGGCAGCCATCTTGAGCACCTGGACAAGGTGCTCGCCCGCCTGCTGCACTTTGCTGCACCGGCCGACATGGTGGTCAGCCAGTACTTCCGTGAGCACCACGAACTCGGCCACCGCGAGCGCGGCATCGTCGCCGAGGCGGCCTTTGCCGTGCTGCGCCGAAAGAACGAATTTGGCCAGTTCGCCGAAAGCGGTTCGGGGCCGGCGCGCCGCCGCCTCGCGCTGCTCGGCCTCGTGCAGACCGCAGGACGTGAAGCGATCGCGCCGTTCCTGAATCCCGCGGAAGCCGAGTGGCTCGACCGCTGGCAACTGCGCGACCGCGCTGCGCTGGCGCCCCGTGTGCGAGCCAACCTGCCCGACTGGCTCTTTGACGCCCTGGTTGCGCAGCACGGTGCGGAATTTACCGAGGCCCTTGCCGAGGCGTGGCTCAATCCCGCGCCATTGGACCTGCGCGTCAACACGCTCAAGGGCGATCGAGACACGGTGCTGGCGACGCTGGCCGAAGCCGGCATCGAGGGCGCCGCGGCACCGCTGTCGCCGGTGGGCATTCGCCTGGCGGGCAAGCCGGCGCTGAACAAGCTCGAGATCTTCACCAACGGCACCGTCGAAGTGCAGGACGAAGGCAGCCAGCTGCTGTGCCAGCTCCTGGCGCCCAAGCGCGGCGAGATGGTGGTCGATTTCTGCGCGGGCGCGGGCGGCAAGACGCTGGCGATCGGTGCGGCGATGCGCTCGACGGGGCGGCTGTACGCATTTGACGTATCGGAGAAGCGCCTGTCGAACCTGGGCCCGCGTCTGGCGCGCAGCGGCTTGTCCAATGTGCATCCGAGCCGGATCGACAGCGAGCACGACGCCAAGGTCAAGCGCCTGGCGGGCAAGATCGACCGCGTGCTGGTCGACGCACCGTGCAGCGGGCTCGGCACGCTGCGCCGCAATCCGGACCTGAAATGGCGGCAATCCGCGCGGGCCGTGGAAGAGATGTCAGCCAAGCAGCGGTCGATTCTGGACTCCGCGGCGCGGCTCCTCAAGCCGGGCGGCCGCCTCGTCTACGCAACGTGCAGCGTGCTGGCGCGCGAGAACCAGCAGGTGGTCGAGCAGTTCCTGGCCGCGCATGAAGACTTCGTGCTCGTGCCTGCCGGCGAGGTGCTGGCGGCCCAGAAGATCGCGCTCGAGATGGGCCCTTACCTGGAGCTGTATCCGCACGTGCACCAGACCGACGGCTTCTTCGCGGCCGTACTGGAGCGCCGCGCATGACCGCACGCCAAGTCGGTCTGCTGCTGGCCGCTGCGCTTGCATTCAGTGGCACCGGCCTCGCCCAGGCCCGCAGCACACCACCGGTTCTGCCGGCCAAAGGTACGGTGCAGGCCGCCTTCACGCCCGATGACGATATCGAGGGCCTGCTCGCGGACGCCATCGACCAGGCGCGCGAGCAGGTGCTGGTGCAGGCCTACCTGCTGTCAAACAAGGCGATCGTGCGCGCGCTGCTGGCGGCGCATCAGCGCGGCGTCGATGTGCGGGTGCTGGCCGACCGCGAACAGATGATGCGCGCCAACGGCAGCCGCGTGCCGGAAATCGCCAATGCCGGCATTCCCGTGTGGCTGGAAGTGCGCTACAAGAACGCGCACAACAAGGTCATCGTGATCGACCCGCGCGGCGCCCGCCCGGTGCTCGTGACGGGCAGCTTCAACTTCACGCAGACGGCGCAGCGCGGCAATGCCGAGAACGTCCTGATCGTGCGCGGCGACGCCGATCTCGCCCAGCGCTATGCCGCCAACTGGCAGAAGCACGCGGGCGACGCCCTGCCTTATCGAACGCAATAACGTGTCGGCCGAATGAACGGATTGCCACAGAACCTGAGCCACCTCGCGCTGGGCCACATGATCGACGACATCGTCGCCGACCTGGGCGGCCCGCGCTTTATCTGGCAGCTGGGCGTGCTCGTGCTGCTGCTCGGCGCGGCCTGGCTCATGGCCCGCTCGATCGCGCGGCGCCTGCATGCGCGCCACGTGAACGAGACCTTCGCGCTGCGCTTTGCGTGGTCGAGCCTGGAGCGGGCGATGTTCCCGCTGATCGGCTGGCTGCTGGTGCTCGGGGCCCGTTACGCGCTGGTCGGCACCATGCCGATCAGCGTATTCCGGCTCGCGGCGGTGCCGCTCTTCGGGCTGGCGGTGCTCTACCTGGGCTTCTATGTGCTGCGCCGCGTGTTGTCGGCCAACGGCGAGCTGCACGGCATGCTCGTGCTGGCCGAGCGCGTGCTCACAACGCTCATGTGGATCGGCATGGTGCTCTACGTGCTCGGTGTGCTGGGCGACGTGGTCGATTACCTCGAGGGCATCCGCTTTGCGCTGGGCGGCAAGCAGAAGGTCAGCCTCGCCGCCTTGCTCATGGGCGTCGTGTGGATTCTCGTCACGGTGCTCGTGGCGATGTGGTTCGGCTCCTGGCTTGACAGCCGCATCACCCGCGCCACGGCGCTCGACGCCAACCTCAAGGTGGTGCTGTCGCGCGTGACCAAGGCGATGTTGCTCCTGGTGTCGCTGCTGCTGAGCCTGTCGCTGGTCGGCATCGACCTGACGGTGCTGTCGGTGTTTGGCGGCGCGCTGGGTGTGGGGCTGGGCCTGGGCCTGCAGAAGATCGCGAGCAACTATGTGTCGGGCTTCATCATCCTGCTCGAGCGCTCGCTCAAGCTGGGCGACCAGATCACGGTCAGCAGCTACACCGGCATCGTCACGCAGATCCGCACGCGCTACACCGTCGTGCGCAACGGCGACGGCGACACACTCGTGCCGAATGAGTTGATGGTCGCGCAGGCCGTGCAGAACCATAACGAGCGCGGCACCGTCCGTGTGGCGGTGCGGGTGCAGGCCTCGTATGCGGCAGACCCCGAAACCGTGCTGGCCTTGCTGGTCCAGTGCGCCGAGGGCATTCCTCGCGTACTCGCAGATCCGGCGCCCGCCGCGTTCCTCGCGCTGTTCGGCGACAGCGGCATCGAGTACGAACTGGGCGTGTGGATCAACGATCCGCACAACGGCAAGCTCGGTGTGCAGTCCGATCTGAATCGGGCGATCTATCGGCGCTTCAAAGAGGCGGGGATCGACATTCCATACCCGCAGCGGGAAGTGCGCGTGCTGGGGCCCGTGGCTGGGGATAGCTTATCGGCGGGTGATGCATGAGGCGCCTGGGTGCCCGGCTTTAACACATCCCGGTGCGGAACGGTGCGCCCTTGCTCAGGGTCAAACTCACGGTTTTCCCCCATGGAGTAGAGGGGGTCTTCGGTTAAAATGCCGGATGTTCCCCCGAAGGATCAGGCGGCCGTCGCAATGGCCTGAAGTTTGCGACGCATTGCCGCGAAAGCCTTGCATTGCGCAGGGGCGGAGGTCATATGACCGGCAGCCGGAGAGTTCGCCGATGTGACGCGCAAGCCGGGTGCCAACACCCGAATCTCCGCCAACACGACCCCACTGTCGCCACCGTGCGACAGCGGATGGCCTGACGAGGCAGCAATGGCGCTATCGACCCAGGCTGCTTCAATCACCCGAGTTGACCACGGAGAACACTTTGATCGACTCTCTTCTGAATTTCCTTGCCAACGGCACCCTGGACTGGGCCTGGTGGCAAATCCTGATTTTTACGCTGGTGGTGACGCACATCACCATCGCGAGCGTGACGATTTTCCTGCACCGCTGCCAGGCGCACCGGGCGCTGGACGTGCATCCCATCGCTGGACATTTCTTCCGGTTCTGGCTCTGGCTGACCACCGGCATGGTCACCAAGGAGTGGACGGCCATTCACCGCAAGCACCACGCCAAGTGCGAAACCGAAGACGATCCGCACAGCCCGCAAACGCGAGGCATCCGCAAGGTGCTGCTCGAGGGCGCCGAACTCTACCGGGCCGAGGCCAAGAACAAGGAAACGATCCAGAAGTTCGGCCACGGCACGCCCGACGACTGGATCGAGCGCAACGTGTATTCGAAGTTCACGTGGCAGGGTGTCGGCCTGATGCTGATCCTCGACGTCGTGATGTTCGGCGCGATCGGCCTGACGGTGTGGGCCGTGCAGATGCTGTGGATTCCCATCCACGCTGCCGGCATCATCAACGGCCTGGGCCACTACTGGGGCTATCGCAACTTCGAGTGCGAAGACGCTTCGACCAACGTGTCGCCGTGGGGCATCATCATTGGCGGCGAAGAGCTGCACAACAACCACCATACGTACGCCACGTCGGCCAAGTTCTCGGTCAAGTGGTACGAGTTCGACATCGGCTGGGGCTACATCCGTGCGCTGGAAATGGTTGGGTTGGCCAAGGTCAAGAAGGTGGCGCCCAAGGCACGTTTTGGCGACGTCAAACCGGTCGACCAGAACACGCTGGAAGCCATCATCGCCAACCGTTATGACGTGATGGCGCGCTACGCCAAGACCGTCAAGGCGGCCTATCGCCAGGAGCTGGCCAAGCTCAAGGCGTCGCGCGATGTCGAATACCGTGCGCTGAAGCCGGCCCGCAAGTGGTTCCACCGCGACGAGACCAAGCTCGGCCCGCCGCAACGCGAGCAGCTTTCGCAGATCGTCTCGGACCATTCGTCGCTGCACACGTTCGTGGAGATGCGCCGCGAACTGGGCGCGCTGTGGAGCCGTTCGAACGCTACGCGCGAGCAGCTGCTGCATCAACTGCAGGACTGGTGCAAGCGCGCCGAGGAAAGCGGCATCCACGCGCTCCAGGAATTCGCTGTGCGCCTGCGCCGCTACGCCTGACTTTTCTGTTTCATAGGTGAAGCCCCGCTCCGCAGCGGGGCTTTTCTTTTGGGTAAACTGCCCCAATTCACATTCTTAAGCTGCGGCAAAGCATCGCGGCGCGAGTCCTCCTCACACGCCGTCCGTTTCATTGCCACGCCACCTTTCTGACGCCTTAACGGCAGGAACGGACGCGGAGACCACCATGGAAACCCACATCAAGACGGTTGAATTCGAGCGCCCGGACATGCTGGCCGAGACGCAATCCGGCGCGAGCTGTGTCGCCCACGCATGGGCGAAAGTGCCGCCGGCGCTGTCGCGCGAGGAGCGCGATGGGCTGAAAGCCCGCATCAAGCGGCTGCTCAAGGAGCGCGAGGCGGTACTCGTCGCGCATTACTACGTCGACGCCGACCTGCAGGACCTCGCCGAAGAGACCGGCGGCTGCGTGTCCGACTCGTTGGAGATGGCGCGTTTCGGCCGCGACCATTCCGCCAAGACGCTGGTGGTCGCAGGCGTGCGCTTCATGGGCGAGACGGCCAAGATACTGAGCCCCGAGAAGACCGTGCTGATGCCCGACCTGGACGCCACGTGTTCACTGGACCTGGGCTGTCCGCCGGACGAATTTGCCGCATTCTGCGACGCGCATCCGGATCGCACCGTCGTCGTCTATGCGAATACCAGCGCGGCCGTGAAGGCGCGAGCCGACTGGATGGTCACTTCGTCCATCGGGCTGAAGATCGTGCAGCATCTGCACGCGCAGGGCAACAAGATCCTGTGGGCCCCGGACCGGCATCTCGGCAGCTACATCCAGAAGCAGACCGGCGCCGACATGCTGATGTGGCAGGGCTCGTGCCTCGTCCACGACGAGTTCAAGGGCGTGGAACTGGACCTGCTGCGTGCCGAACACCCGAACGCGAAGATCCTCGTGCACCCGGAATCGCCCGAATCCGTGGTGGCGCAGGCCGATGTGGTGGGCTCGACGTCGCAATTGATTGCGGCTGCGCAGTCGCTGTCGGCCAACGAGTTCATCGTCGCGACGGACAACGGCATCCTGCACAAGATGCGCATGGCCGCGCCCGGCAAGCGCTTCATCGAAGCGCCGACCGCCGGCAATGCCGCCACCTGCAAGAGCTGCGCGCACTGCCCGTGGATGGCGATGAACGCGCTCACGAACCTGGCCGAGGTGCTGGAGACCGGCCGCAACGAAATCCACGTCGACCCGGCGACAGCCCGGCAGGCCGTGGTCTGCATCGACCGCATGCTCGACTTTGCCGCACGCGAGAAAGCCGCCGTCCGGCCGCACGGCGATCTGGCGGCCAATGCACAACTCTTCCAAGGAATTGGCCCGGCATGACGGCGACCCAGATGAACGGCAGCACCGCGCAGGCGATTTTCGACAGCTTCGGCGCGGCACTGCGCGAGGCGCTGGCTGCCAACGTGGCTGCAGCGATTGCGGAGGATGTCGGCACGGGCGACCGCACGGGCTTGCTCGTCCCCGCAGACAGGCATGCGCGCGCGCGCGTGATTGTGCGCGAGTACGCCGTGCTGTGCGGCACGCCCTGGTTCGACGCGTGCATGCACGCCGTCGACCCGGCGGTGCGTGTGACATGGCGCCAGCACGAAGGCGATGGCATGGCGCCCGATTCCGTGGTGTGCGAAATCGAAGGCCCTGCGCGTTCGTTGCTGACGGCGGAGCGTCCGTCGCTGAATTTCCTGCAACTGCTTTCCGGTGTGGCGACCGCAACGTCGCGCTACGCACAAGCCATTGCCGGTACGCGTGCGCGCGTGCTGGACACGCGCAAGACATTGCCCGGCCTGCGGCTTGCGCAGAAGTATGCCGTGCGCATTGGCGGCGGCGAGAACCAGCGCCTCGCGCTGTACGACGGCATCCTCATCAAGGAAAACCACATCGCTGCAGCCGGTGGTGTGACGGCGGCCTTGCGTGCTGCCCAGGCGCTGAATGCCGGGGTATCGATCCAGGTGGAAGTGGAAACGCTCGCGCAGCTGGAAGAAGCGCTGGCAGCCGGCGCCACGTCCGTGCTGCTCGACAACTTCGATACGCCCGCGATGCGGGAGGCGGTGCGCCTGACGGCGGGGCGGGCGCTGCTGGAAGTGTCCGGCGGCGTGAACATCGAGACGATCCGCGCGTTTGCCGAAACGGGCGTGGACCGCATCTCCGTCGGTGCGCTCACGAAAGACGTGCGCGCCACCGACTATTCCCTGCGGATCGTCGAATAGGCCTCAGCGTTTGCGCGCGATCTGCCGATGCGTCGGCTGCATGACCGTCGGCAGCGCCTTGGGCAGCGTCTCGGGATAGTCGCGCGAGAAATGCAGGCCACGGCTCTCGTGCCGTGACAGCGCGCTGTCGACGATGAGCGAGGCCACTTCAACGAGGTTGCGCAGTTCCAGCAGGTCGTGACTCACGCGGAAGTTCGCGTAGTACTCGGTGATCTCTTCGCGCAGCAGTGCAATGCGATGCTGCGCGCGTTCCAGCCGCTTGTTCGTGCGGACGATGCCGACGTAGTTCCACATCATGCGGCGCAGTTCGTCCCAGTTGTGCGAGACGACGACTTCCTCGTCGGCATCGGTCACGCGGCTTTCATCCCAAGCCGGAATCTGCACCGACGTCGGGTGCGATTGCGGCTGCGCAAGGATGTCTTCCGCCGCGCCGCGTCCGATGACCATGCATTCCAGCAGCGAATTGCTGGCCAGCCGGTTGGCCCCGTGCAGGCCGGTGTAGGCCGTCTCCCCCACGGCGTACAGGCCGGCGATGTCGGTGCGGCCGAGGTGATCCGTCACCACGCCGCCGCACGTGTAGTGCGCCGCCGGCACGACCGGGATCGGCTCTCGGGTGATGTCGATGCCCAGCTCCAGGCAGCGCGCCAGGATTGTCGGGAAATGCTCTTTGAGGAAGGCCGGGCTCTGGTGGCTGATATCGAGATAGACGCAGTCCAGGCCGCGCTTCTTCATCTCAAAGTCGATGGCGCGGGCGACGATGTCGCGCGGGGCGAGTTCGGCGCGTTCGTCATGCGCGGGCATGAAGCGGGTGCCATCGGGCAAGATCAGCTTGCCGCCTTCGCCGCGCACCGCTTCCGTGATCAGGAAGGACTTGGCGAACGGATGGTACAGGCAGGTCGGGTGGAACTGGATGAACTCCATGTTGGCCACGCGGCAGCCCGCGCGCCATGCCATGGCAATGCCATCGCCGCTGGCCGTGTCCGGATTCGTCGTATACAGGTACACCTTGCCCGCGCCGCCCGTGGCCATCACCGTGTGATTGGCGGTGAGCGTCTTGACGTGGCCCGAAGCCACATCCAGCACATACAGGCCATGGCAGCGCATGCCAGGCAGGCCGAGCTTCGCATCGGTAATGAGGTCGATCGCGAAATGGTCTTCCAGCAGCGTGATGTTCGGGTGATTGCGCACCTTTTCCACCAGCGTCGTCACCACGGCATGGCCGGTCGCGTCGGCGGCGTGGATGATCCGGCGGTGGCGGTGGCCGCCTTCGCGCGTCAGGTGGAAGCCGAGCTCGGCCTGTTCGTCGCGCGTAAAGGGCACGCCGTGGCCGATCAGCCATTCGATGGCCTCGCGTCCGTTTTCGACGATGTAGCGCGTGGCCGCCTCATCGCACAGGCCTGCGCCTGCGATGAGTGTGTCGTCGACGTGCTCGTCATGGCTGTCGCCGGAGTCGAGCACGGCGGCAATGCCGCCCTGTGCCCAATCGCTCGCGCCTTCCGGCAGGCTGCGTTTGCTGATGACGACCACGCGGCGGTGATCGGCGAGGTGCAGGGCGACGGTCAGGCCCGCCAGGCCACTGCCGACGACGGCAACATCGAAATTCATGGAAGACGCGGGAGGCTGGGCAGACGCGGCTGGGCGTAGCGCAGTCGCGTGTCAATCGGAAAGAGAAGCAGTGTACACCGCGGTTTGACCGTGCGGCGCGCAACAAAAAACCCGCCATGAGGCGGGTTTTCGGTGCCGGTCCGCATGGTGCCGGACGGGCGGAAGCCAGATGCGCAATCCGTGGCGGATTACTTGATCTTGGTTTCCTTGTAAGCGACGTGCTTGCGGGCGACGGGATCGAACTTCATGATCTCCATCTTTTCCGGCTTGGTGCGCTTGTTCTTGGTGGTCGTGTAGAAATGACCCGTACCTGCGGTCGATTCCAGCTTGATCTTGTCGCGTCCGCCTTTGCTGGCCATGTTTAACTCCTAATTAGACTTCGCCGCGTGCGCGCAGGTCCACGAGCACTTCGTCGATGCCTTTTTTATCGATCAGGCGCAGACCAGCGTTCGAGACGCGCAGGCTCACCCAGCGGTTTTCGGATTCGACCCAGAAGCGGCGATTCTGCAGGTTCGGCAGAAAACGGCGCTTGGTCTTGTTGTTTGCGTGGGAAACGTTATTGCCGACCATCGGCGCTTTCCCGGTCACTTGACAGACGCGTGCCATGGAGCACTCCTAACTTGATTCGTATGACTACAGTTTGCGACCGGGCGCGTAGGACTTGAGCCATGCGCAGCGCCACTGTAGAGGTGGGACACTTCAGCGAAACGCGGATTATACACACAAAACCACCGTGAAATCAACGCAATCCGTGGATTGCCGTTGCGTGCCGTGTGGTGCGGCGCCGGCGCTACATCTTCCCGTGCTCCAGAAAGCCGTAAACCGTGGTGCGGCCCACGATCATGTGGTCCAGCACGATGACGTCGAGCAGCGCCAGCGCCCTGCAGAGCTCGCGGGTGAGCGTGACGTCGGCTTCGCTCGGCTCGGCGTGGCCAGTGGGGTGGTTGTGGGCCAGGATGACGGCGGCGGCATTGTGATGCAGAGCGCGCTTGGCGATCTCGCGCGGGTACACGCGCGCTTCCGTGAGCGTGCCGCGAAACAGCTCCTCCCAGGCGATCAACCGGTGCCGCACGTCAAGGAACAGGCAGGCAAACACCTCGTGTGGGCGATGGCCGAGCGTCAGGCGCAGGAAGTCCTTCACGCTTTGCGGCGACTCGAAGGTGAGGCCGACGCTGATGTCTTCCTTCAATGCGCGCCGCGCGACCTCCAGCAGCGCGTGCAGCTGCGCGTACTTGGCCGGCCCCATGCCGTCGATCGAGGAGAACTCCTGTTGCGAGGCGTGGCAAAGGCGCCCCAGCGAGCCGAAATGCGCGAGAAGCTCGCGGGCCAGGTCGACCGCGCTTTTGCCCGGCATGCCAACGCGCAGGAAGATGGCCAGCAGTTCCGCATCGGACAGGGCGCCCGGGCCGTGGGCGAGCAGTTTTTCACGTGGCCGCTCGTGGGCGGGCCAATCGACGATTGCCATAGTTGAGATCGCGGTGGACCGCTGCGTGCGGCGCGCGCCACGCCAGCGGCCGGGAAAAGGGCTGGCGTACAATAACGGGTTACTTTTCGGTCAAGCAGGTTGAGCGTGCAAAATTTGGTGAACGACGCGCCCAAAGGGGCGCCAGGCGGCGAAGTGAAGGTGGTTAGGCCGGATTCGTATCTGACGCTGCATTACCGCATCGCGCTGGAGAACGACACGGACATCGTGACCACGTTCGGAGACAAGCCCGCCACGCTGCTGCTGGGCCAGGGCCAATTGGCGCCGACGCTGGAGCAGGCGCTGCTCGGCATGCGCGAGGGGGAGCGGACGACGTTCCGCCTTACGCCCGAACATGCCTTCGGGCCGCGCAACCCGGAGTTGCTGCAACGCGTGTCGCTGGCCACGCTGCGCGAAAACTCCTCCTTTGAAGAGGATTACCAGCCAGGCGATCTCGTCGAATTCAACGCCCCGAGCGGCGGCAAATACGCCGGCGTGCTCAAGGAAGTGGGCGAGACCTCCGCGCTGTTCGATTTCAACCACCCGCTCGCCGGCCAGACCATCGTGTTTGAAGTCCAGCTGATCGGCATTCTGTGATGAGCACCACCGTGAACGCGCCCGTCGATCCTGTCACCCAAGCCGATGCCGAAGTCCTGCTCGCGCAGCCGCGAGGCTTCTGCGCCGGGGTGGACCGCGCCATCGAAATCGTCGAGCGGGCGCTGCAGCTTTTTGGCGCCCCGATTTATGTGCGTCACGAGATCGTCCACAACGCCTATGTCGTGAGCGACCTGCGCAACAAAGGCGCCGTGTTCGTGCAGGAACTCGACGACGTGCCGGTGGGCGGCACGGTCATCTTCAGCGCGCACGGGGTGTCGCGTGCTGTGCGTGAGGCGGCGCAGGCCCGCGGCCTGCGCGTGTTCGATGCGACCTGCCCGCTGGTCACCAAGGTGCACGTGGAAGTCTCGAAGATGCGGGCGCAGGGCTTCGAGATCATCATGATCGGGCACAAGGGCCATCCCGAAGTCGAGGGGACGATGGGGCAGGCCGACGACGGCATACTGCTTGTCGAATCGGTGGCTGACGTTGCCCATCTTGCAGTGAAGGACCCGACGCGGCTGGCGTATGTCACGCAGACGACGCTGTCGGTGGATGAGACGCAAGAGATCGTCGTTGCCATCAAGGCGCGCTTTCCGGCTGTGCACGAGCCCAAGAAGCAGGACATCTGCTACGCCACGCAGAATCGCCAGGACGCGGTGAAATTCATGGCGCCGCAGGTCGAAGTGGTGATCGTGGTCGGCAGCCCGAACAGTTCGAACTCCAACCGCCTGCGCGAACTGGCCGAAAAGCTGGGCGTACCGGCCTACATGGTGGACACCCCAGAACAGGTGAAACCGGAATGGGTGGCCGGCAAGCGCCGCGTGGGCCTGACGGCGGGGGCGTCCGCGCCCGAGGAGCTGGCGCAGTCGATCGTCGATCGGCTCAAGGCGCTGGGCGCGCGGACGGTGCGACCGCTGGAGGGAATCCAGGAAAACATGTCCTTCCCTCTTCCGAGGGGCCTTCAAATGAATTGAATGCGTTTATGTAAATGCCCACTTAAAAAATGCCCTAAAGAAGTGCGCGCCAAAGCGGTGCATCGAGCGCTTTTTCATAAATGACAGCCACGCAATCGAGCGTGGCTGTTTCATTTTGTGCGCCGCAAAAAGAGACCCGCTACCCGCCAAGCCTTGATTTACTGTGGATGTCGCCCGGCAAGCCGCGTGGTGACAGGGTTTTCCCTGCTCTGGCACGCTTCTTGATCTTCTCGTCCGCCATTCGTGTTCGCCTGCGCGAAATCACCCGTTTTTGTGCATTGGGGAAACCCCGTAAAACGGCGTGGTTACGGCAAAAAACGTTGTTGCGACGCGTATTGCATCCGCAAAAAAAGGGGATACAATGCGCGCGTTTCAAATTGAAACAAATCGGCGCGGGGGGAGCGGCCGGGAGGCAGGACGCTCTCCTTGCTCTTGCGAGATCTAGGAGATCACTCATGCAAATTAAGTTTGCCAAAGTTCTGCCGCTTGCGGCTGCCGTGGCACTCGTAGCAGCTTGCGGTAAGAACGAGGAAAAGCCCGCAGACCAGGCTGCTGCACCCGCAGCAACGTCGGCTCCGGCCGCGGCTGCTGGCGGCGGCGAGACCGTCGTCAAGATCGGTCACGCGGCTCCGCTCACGGGCGGTATTGCTCACCTTGGCAAAGACAATGAAAACGGCGCACGCCTGGCCGTTGAAGAAGCCAACAAGGAAGGCCTGACCATCGACGGCAAGAAGATCAAGCTGGAGCTGGTGGGCGAAGACGATGCGGCCGATCCGAAGACCGGCACCGCCGTGGCGCAAAAGCTGGTCGACGAGCACGTCGTTGCCGTCGTTGGCCACCTGAACTCGGGCGTTTCGATCCCGGCCTCGAAGATCTACAGCGATGCAGGCATCGTGCAGATCTCGCCGTCGTCGACCAACCCCGACTACACCAAGCAAGGCTTCAAGACGACCTACCGCGTGGTGGCAACCGACGCGCAGCAAGGTCCGGCACTGGCGAACTACGCTGCCAAGAGCCTGAATGCCAAGAGCGTGGCGATCGTTGACGACGCGACCGCTTATGGCAAGGGCCTGGCCGACGAGTTCGAGAAGACCGCGAAGGCCGACGGCATGAACGTGGTGGCGCGTGAAGCCACCAACGACAAGGCCACCGACTTCAAGGCCATTCTGACCAAGATCAAGGGCAAGAAGCCGGACGTGATCATGTACGGCGGCATGGACGCCACCGGCGGTCCGTTCGCCAAGCAAGCCAAGGAACTGGGCATCACGGCCAAGATCGTTGGCGGCGACGGCGTGTGTACCGACAAGGTGGCCGAACTGGCCGGCGACGCCATCGACAACATCATCTGCTCGGAGGCGGGCCTGGCGCTGTCGAAGATGGAGAAGGGCGCAGACTTCGAGAAGAAGTATCAAGCGCGCTTCAACACGCCGGTGCAGATCTATGCCCCGTTCACGTATGACGCCGTCAACGTGATCATCGATGCGATGAAGCGTGCCAACTCGACCGATCCGGCCAAGATCCTGGCTGCCATGCCGGCAACCAACTATCACGGCGTGATCGGCAACATCGCGTTTGACGACAAGGGTGACCTGAAGGAAGGCTCTATCACCCTGTACAACTACAAGGACAAGAAGAAGACCGTTCTTGACGTTGTGAAGATGTAATCAAGGGTCATCCGCCCTGGAAACGGCACCGCGCCCACCCCTGCGGTGCCGTTTTTTATAGCCTCGCCAGTTACACAAGGCCCTCACCATGGGCGCGTTCGGCAGGCCGCTTACCAGCAACCTCACCTTACCCATCCGATTGATCGCATACCTTGCGGGCGCGCCACCGCGTCGCCTACAACAAGCAAGGCATAGCAGGAGCTGTTCTCATGGATATCTTTATCCAGCAGATCGTGAACGGCCTGGTGCTCGGCAGCATTTACGCGCTGATCGCACTGGGCTACACCATGGTCTACGGTATTCTCGGCATCATCAACTTCGCCCACGGCGACGTCCTGATGATTGGCGCCATGTCCGCGCTGACCGCCATCAACTTCCTCCAGAAGTTCTTCCCCAACTTGCCCGACTGGCTGACGCTGGTGCTCGCGCTGCTGTTTGCGATGCCGGTTTGCGCCATCGTCGCGTACACGATTGAACGGGTCGCCTACCGGCCGCTGCGCAATGCGCCGCGCCTGGCCCCACTGATCACCGCTATTGGCGTGTCGATCGTGCTGCAGACCCTGGCGATGATGATCTGGTCACGCAACCCGCTGACCTTCCCGCAACTGCTGCCCTCGAACCCGATCGACATCGGCTCGACGGGTGCGACCATCACCGGCAAGGAAATCGTCATCATCGTGGTGTCGATCCTGGTGATGATCGGGCTGATCCTGCTGGTCAACCGCACCAAGCTCGGCCGCGCCATGCGCGCCACCGCCGAGAACCAGCGTGTGGCGGGCCTGATGGGCGTCAATCCGAACTTCGTGATCTCCGCCACCTTCATGATCGGTGCTGCCATGGCGGCGGTCGCTGGCGTGATGATGGCGACCAACTACGGCAACGCCCACTTCTACATGGGCTTCATCCCTGGCCTGAAGGCGTTTACCGCCGCGGTGCTGGGTGGCATCGGCAACCTGGCGGGCGCCATGGTGGGCGGCGTGCTGCTCGGCCTGATCGAGGCGCTGGGTGCCGGCTATATCGGTGATCTGACTGGCGGTGTGTTCGGTTCGAACTACCAGGATGTCTTCGCGTTCATCGTGCTGATCGGCGTGCTGCTGTTCCGGCCGTCCGGCATCATGGGCGAACGCGTTGCGGACCGTGCATAAGAAGGGGAGCGCCATGACTGAAACTGCAACCGAATTCAAGGCCCCGAAGAAAACGCGTCTCGCGCTGTACGGCTTCCTGATCCTCGCTGTCTTCGCGCCGTTCCTCGTGGGCGCCGCAGGCGGGAACTACTGGGTGCGCGTGCTGGACTTCGCGCTGCTCTACATCATGCTGGCCCTGGGCCTGAACATCGTCGTGGGCTTTGCTGGCCTGCTCGACCTGGGCTATATCGCGTTCTACGCGGTGGGGGCGTACATGATGGCGCTGCTCGGCTCGCCGCACCTGTCCACCCAGTTCGAGTGGGTTCACCAGCTGTTCCCCAACGGGCTGCACTTGGTGGTGTGGTGGGTGATTCCGCTGGGCGCGGGGCTTGCGGCGCTGTTCGGCATCCTGCTGGGCGCGCCGACCCTGAAGCTGCGCGGGGATTACCTCGCCATCGTGACGCTGGGCTTTGGCGAGATCATCCGCATCTTCATGAACAACCTAGACCGGCCGGTGAACATCACCAACGGTCCGAAGGGCATCAACCTGATCGAGCCGGTCAAGATCTTTGGGTTCGACTTCTCGAAGCGCCATGATTTCTTCGGCATCCGCTTCGACTCGGTCTATATGTACTACTACCTGTTCGTGATCCTGGCCGCGATCATCATCATCGTGTGCCTGCGCCTGCAGAACTCGCGGATCGGTCGTGCATGGGTCGCCATCCGCGAAGATGAAATCGCTGCCAAGGCGATGGGTATCAACACCCGCAACATCAAGCTGCTGGCGTTTGCGATGGGTGCGTCGTTCGGTGGCGTCTCGGGGGCGATGTTTGCATCGTTCCAGGGCTTCGTGTCGCCGGAATCGTTCGTGCTGTGGGAGTCGATCTACATCCTGGCGATCGTGGTGCTGGGCGGCATGGGCCACATCCCGGGCGTGATCCTGGGCGGCATCCTGCTGGTGGGCTTCCAGGAACTGCTGCGCGCCTTGGCTGAGCCGCTTCAGAACAAGCTGTTCGGTCATGTGATCGTGGAAGCGGAAGTGCTGCGTCAGTTGCTCTTCGGCCTGGCCATGGTGGTGGTGATGCTGTATCGCCCTGCGGGCCTGTGGCCCTCGCCGCGCAAGGAAGACCGTCCGCAGAAGGCGCGGGTCGGTGGGTTGTCCCGCATCTGATTGGAGGCACGCAACATGAGCAACAACAACGTCCTCCTCTCGATTCGAGGAGTGAGCAAGCGCTTCGGCGGCCTGCAGGCGCTGTCCGATGTGAACCTGGAGATCCGCGAAGGCGAGATCTACGGCCTGATCGGCCCGAACGGCGCCGGCAAGACGACGTTCTTCAACGTCATCACCGGGCTGTACACGCCGGACTCCGGTGAATTCGTACTCGGCGGCACGCCGTATCAGCCGACCGCCGTGCACGAAGTGGCCAAGGCCGGTATCGCGCGCACGTTCCAGAACATCCGCCTGTTCGGGGACATGACCGCGGCCGAGAATGTCATGGTCGGCCGCCATGTCCGCACGAAGGCCGGCCTGGTCGGCGCGGTATTCCGCACGAAGGCTGCCCGTGAAGAAGAACAGTCGATCGAGGACTGGGCGCACGACCTGCTCGACTACGTCGGCATCGGGAAGTACGCCAACTACACGGCGCGCAACCTGTCGTACGGCCACCAGCGTCGTCTGGAGATCGCGCGCGCCCTGGCCACGCAGCCCAAGCTGCTGGCCCTGGACGAGCCGGCCGCCGGCATGAACGCGACTGAAAAGGTCGAACTCCGCGGTCTGCTCGACAAGATCCGTTCCGACGGCAAGACCATCCTGCTGATCGAACACGACGTGAAGCTCGTGATGGGCCTGTGCAATCGCTTGACCGTGCTTGACTACGGCAAGGTCATCGCACAAGGTCTGCCGCAGGAAGTGCAGAGCAACCCGGCCGTGATCGAGGCCTACCTCGGCGCATCGGCGCACTGATGCGGAGGAACGGAACAATGAAACCAGTGATGTTGAAGATCGACGGCCTGAAGGTTGCCTATGGCGGCATCCAGGCGGTCAAGGGTGTGGATCTGGAGATCCGCGAAGGCGAGCTTGTCACGCTGATCGGTGCCAACGGCGCCGGCAAGACGACCACCATGAAGGCCATCACCGGCCTGCAGGGCTGGGCCGGCGGCGACGTGCAGTATCTGGGCAAGTCGATCAAGGGCGTGCCGAGCTACAACCTGCTCAAGCAGGGCCTGGCGATGGTGCCGGAAGGCCGCGGCGTGTTCGCGCGCATGACCATCACCGAGAACCTGCAGATGGGCGCCTTCACGCGCAGCGACGATGCGCAGATCAAGGCGGACATCGACCGCATGTTCGGCATCTTCCCGCGCCTGAAGGAACGTGCAAACCAGCTGGCCGGCACGATGTCGGGCGGCGAGCAGCAGATGCTCGCCATGGCGCGCGCGCTGATGAGCCAGCCGAAGCTGCTGCTGCTCGATGAGCCGTCGATGGGCCTCTCGCCGATCATGGTGGAGAAGATCTTCGAGGTCGTGCGCGACATCTCGGCGCAGGGCGTGACGGTGCTGCTCGTCGAGCAGAACGCGCGCCTGGCGCTGCAGGCGGCGCACCGCGGCTACGTGATGGACTCGGGTCTCATCACCATGAGCGGCGATGCCAAGCAGATGCTCGACGACCCGAAGGTGCGTGCCGCCTATCTGGGCGAGTAAGCGTTCCGAAGCGTCATCAAAAAAGCCCCGCGATGTCTGCGGGGCTTTTTCTTTGTGCCAGTGGAGCGCCGAGGCTCAAGCGTGCGCCTTCAGCAGCGTACGCAGCATGCCGATCATCGTGTCGATTTCTTCGGTGGTCACGTTCAGCGCGGGCATGAAGCGCAGGATGCTCGGGCGCGGGGCGTTGAGCAGCAGGCCCGTCGGGTTCATCTCGCGTGCGGCCTCGACGAGCTGGCCGCCGATGTCCTTGCCGAGCAGCAGGGCGCGGAGCAGGCCTTCACCGCGTTCGCCGGCCAGGCCAAACTCTTCGCTCAGCTTCAGCAACTGCGTGCGCAGGTACGCACCGCGCTCCTGCACACCGGCCAGGAAGCCCGGGGCCAGCAGCTGCTCGATGACGGAGCAGCCGACGGCCGTCATGAGCGGGTTGCCGTTGTACGTACCGCCCTGGTCGCCGGCTTCGAAGCTCGCGACTTCATCGGTGCACAGCAGGGCCGACAGCGGCACGCCGCCGCCGATGCCCTTGCCGAGCGTCATGATGTCCGGCTCGATGTTCGAGAGCTGGTAGGCGAACAGCGTGCCGCAGCGGCCGCAACCGGCCTGTACTTCATCGACGATCAGCAGGATCTTGTGCTTCTTGGTCAGCGCGCGCAATTGCTGCATGAATTCTGGCGTGGCTGGCAGCACGCCGCCTTCGCCCTGCACCGGCTCGAGCATCACGCCGACCGTCTCATCGGTGATCAGCGCTTCCACCGACGCGATGTCGTTCAGGATGGCCTTCGGGAAGCCCGGCACTTGCGGCGCGAAGATGGTGTCCCAGCCTGCCTTGCCGGATGCGCTCATGGTGGCGAGCGTGCGGCCGTGGAAGCTGTGGTCGAACGTGATGATCTGGTAGGCGCCGTTCTTATGCTTCTTGCCCCACTTGCGCGCGAGCTTGATGGCGCCTTCGTTGGCCTCGGCGCCGCTGTTGGCGAAGAACACCTTGTCGAAGCAGCTGTGCGCGGTCAGCAGGCCGGCCAGCTTGGCCATCGGCTCGTTGTAGAACGCCGGGCTCGGGTTGATGAGCTTCCTGGCCTGGGTGTTGAGCGCCTCGATCATGCCGTCGTTCGAGTGGCCAAGGCAGTTGACGGCCCAGCCCTGCACGAAGTCCAGGTATCGCTTGCCGTTGTGGTCCGTCAGCCACGAGCCCTTGCCCTCGGTGAAGACGATCTCGGGCCGGTTGGTGATGTACATCAGGGACTGGACGGGGTAGTCAGCAAACGCCATGGCAGAAGCTCCAGAAAAAAGGCGGCAAGGAAATGAAAAGAGCGTGAAAAGAGCGGCGGGAAAAAGACAAAGGCCACGGGGGTCGCCCCGTGGCCTTGTGATCGTCGAATCCTGCGAACCCGATATGCAATCAGCAGACAGCCGCGCGGCTTCCCGAAGGGAGCAACGTACGGCGGCGTCGGAGGTGCAGGGCCTGGTTCATAAGGCGCAAGAATAAGACGGATGCCATGTCAAGTCAAAACCAAATTTTGACCGTCTTTGGATTTGTGCAACGCCTCAGCCCGCCGGGTGCAGGTCGGCTTCCGAGGTGAACGAGTCGGCAAAGAACGCGTCTGGATGCATCTTGCATTGCGCGGCAAAGTCGTTGCGGGCGGCATTGACCATGACCGGCGCCCCGCACGCGTAGACCTCGTGGTTGGACAGGTCTGGGTGGTCGGCCATCACAGCGTGGTGCACGAAGCCGGTGCGGCCCGTCCACGCGTCTTCGGGCAGGGCGTTCGAGATGACCGGCACGTAGGTGAAACCCGGGATCGTGCGCGCCCATTCCTCGGCCCTGGCGTGCATGTACAGGTCTTGCGGACGGCGGCCGCCCCAGTACAGCGTCATCGGGCGCTTGCTGCCGATGAACTGGGCGTGCTCGATGATGGCCTTGATGGGCGCGAAGCCCGTGCCGGAGGCCAGCAGCATGATCGGCTTGTCCGAGTCTTCGCGCAGGAAAAAGCTGCCCAGCGGCCCTTCGAAACGCAGGATGTCGCGCTCCTTCATGGCCGGCGCGCCTTCCTTGGCGCCGAACACATAGTCGGTGAATACGCCGCCCGGCATGTGGCGGATGTGCAGCTCGATCGGGCCTTCTTCGTGCGGCGGATTGGCGATCGAGTAGCTGCGGCGCTTGCCGTCGCGCAGGAGGAATTCGACGTACTGCCCGGCCAGGAACTGCATGCGCTCGGTGGCCGGCAGTTGCAGCTTGACGATGGTCACATCGGGCGCGGCCTTTTCCAGGGACGCCACGCGGCACGGGATCTTCTTGATGGGCACGTCGCCGGCGCCTTGCACTTCGCGCACTTCAATGGTGACGTCCGTGGCTGGCGTGGCGCAGCAGAACAGCGCCCGGCCCTCGGAAGCTTCCTGCGCGGACAGCGCGTTGGGCGAATGGTTGCCCTGCACGATCGAGCCCTCGCGCACATGCCCCTTGCACGAGCCGCATGCGCCGTTCTTGCAGCCGTACGGCAGGCCGATGCCCTGGCGAAGCGCCGCTGCAAGGATGGTCTCGCCGTCTTCGGCCTGGAACTGGCGGCCGCTGGGCAGCACGTTGATCTGGTAAGCCATACTACAATCCGAATATGTTGAAAAGAGTCTCTGGTCGCCTGAATGCGGCGCATTCGGCGGCACATCCGAGGGTGAGCCCGGCAGTCGCCCGGCCACCGGAATCCATGTCACGTCTGGGGCTTCCGCGCGTACTCATCGTCGGCTGCGGGGACGTCGGGCAACGTTGCCTGGCGATGCTGCGCACGCGTTTCCGCGTCTTTGCCGTCACGTCGCGCGAAGCGGGCCGTGCTGCCTTGCGCGAAGCGGGCGCCGTGCCGGTGCTTGCGAATCTTGACGATGCCGCATCGCTGCGCCGTCTGCGCGGGTTGAGCCAGCGCGTCCTGCACCTGGCACCGCCGCCCGCCACCGGCCGCGACGATCCACGCACCGGCGCGCTGCTGCATGCGCTCGCGCGTCCCGCCCGGAGCCCCCGGGCCACAAAGCATCGCATTTTACCCGAGCGGCCGCGCACGTCTGGCCGCTTCACGGGCCGCTTGAAAACCCGCCTCCAGGCGCGTGCGTTCGTGTACGCCAGCACGAGCGGCGTGTACGGCGATGCCGGCGGCGCCTGGGTGGAAGAAAGCCGCCCCGTGAAGCCGGCCACCGCCCGTGCCCAGCGCCGCGTGGCCGCCGAGCGCCGCGTGCGCTGGTTCGGAGCAGGCGGCGGCTGGCGCACGTCCATCCTGCGCATCCCCGGAATCTATGCGGCCGAGCGCCTGCCGACCGCCCGGCTGGAGCGCGGCACACCAGCCTTGCGCGCCGAGGACGATGTCTACACCAACCATATTCACGCCGACGATCTCGCGCGGGCATTGATCGCGGCGCTGTTCCGCGGCAGGCCGCAGCGCATCGTGCATGCAAGCGATGCGTCGGAGTTGCGCATGGGCGATTACTTCGACGCCGTGGCCGATGCCCGCGGCTTGCCGCGTCCGCCGCGCATCTCGCGGGCCGATGCCACGCAGCAGATCGAGCCGACGCTGCTGTCGTTCATGAGCGAATCGCGCCGTCTGCGTAATGCCCGCCTGATGCGCGAGCTGCGCGTGGTGCTGCGGTATCCGACGGTGGCGCATTTCCTGAGCGGTGGGGCTTGACATGGAGCCCCCGGCGCCCGCGGTATCTTCGCCCAGCCCGGCGCGGCGGCGTGCGATCCGGCTCGCGCTTGCGCTGACCGCGGTGGTGGTCGGCGTGGGAACGTGCTGGATTGCCGCATGCATCGTTGCGGACATGATTGCCGCGCGCGACGTGCAACAGATGGTCGAAGCCCGGCGCCAGCTTGCCGCCCAGGTGGCCGAGGGCATGTCGAGCCAGATCACGGCCGACGTCGCCCTGCTGCGCGCCATTCCGCAGACGCTCGCGCAGATCGATGCGATCCCGCGCGCGGTCAACCGCATCGATACGCGCCGCTGGAGCCTGATGGACCAGGGCTCGCGCGCCAAGGAGGCGCAGTCGTATCCGGAGGTTGCCGACATCAACGCGTTCCTGAGTACGACCGCCGGCAACCTCGGCCTCGACTACGTCTGGGTGGTCAATCGGCACCACTATGTGGTGCTGGGCAACATCGCCGGACACCCGGAGTCGTTCATCGGCGTGCTGTCGAGCATGCAGCCGTACATGAAGGAGGCGATGCTCGGCGGGTTGGGCGAGCAGTTCACGGTCGGGCGTGTCACCGGCGTGCCCGGGTTGTTCTTCGCCGCGCCGGTGTACGACGCGGGCGGCTACCTCGTTGCGGCGATGGGCACCAAGGTCAGTCTGGCACGCCTGCAGCACTGGGTATCGCACCCGACCTCGCTGGTCGCTGACGCAAACGGGCTGATCATCCTGTCGACTGACGCGTCGCTGGTCGGCAAGATGCTGCCGGGCGCCCGTCTGCAGCAGATGAGCGCCACCGATCGGTACGACGCGTACCAGCGCGTCGACTTCGACGTCTGGCCGTACCAGTCCGCCGCGCAGCCGCATCACCCGGTGCCGCGATGGGTGCCGCAGGACGTCCGCGATACGCTGGCCTGGCGCGAGGGCAGCGCAATGCCGTCGCTGACGGTGTCACGCAATGCCAGTGCCGATCTCACCGTCGTCGTGGCCGAGCCGCTGCCCGCGTGGAGCCAGCAGATTGCGGACCACACTCGCAATCGCACCCTCTGTTTCGTGCTCTTCGTGAGCGTGCTGGCGACGTTCGTTCTGGTGGTGTGGTCGCTGGTGCGCGAACGGCAGCATCATCGCGTCACGCGGCATCTGAACCAGCGGCTGCAGCGCACCAACAGCGCACTGGCCAACGAGGCGCACTTCGACCACCTGACCGGCGTGCTCACGCGCCGGCGCTTTCTGGCGCTGTTCGATACGGTGCTGATGCGTGCGCACAACCGCGGCGAGCCGCTTGTGCTGGTGCTCGCCGATCTCGATCACTTCAAGCGCATCAACGATACATGGGGCCACGCGGTAGGCGATCTGGCGCTGCAGCGCTTCGCCTCCCTTGCCACCGCGGTCCTGCGCAGCAGCGACATGGTCGGCCGCCTGGGCGGCGAGGAATTCGCCATCGTCATGGGCCGCACGACGCTGGACGCGGCAACGGAAGTCGCGGAGCACCTGCGCGCCTCCGTGGCCGAGACCGACGACAACTTTCCCACCGGCCTGTCGATGACCGTCAGCATGGGCATGACGGCCCGCCGGCCGGGCGATACCGCATCGGAGATGCTCAAGCGCGCAGACCTTGCGCTTTATCGCGCCAAGGAAAGCGGCCGCAACCGGCACGTGGCCGGCTGAGATCAGCGGGCCTGGCTGGCGCGCCCGTTGCGACGGCGGCGCAGCTGGAGGTGTGTGCGTGTGCCCGACAGCGGCACCCGGCGGAAGCGCTCCCGGCGCTGCTCCTCGTCGAAGAACGCGAGCGACGGTTTGACCAGGTCGCTGCGCGAGACGATGCCCACCACGCGGCGCGATTGCGAATCGGCCACCACGGGCAGCCGCTCCAGCCCATGCACGGCCAGCCGTGTGGCGACGATGCGGCAGGTCTCGCCGGGCAGCGCCATTGACGGTGCGTTGGCGCCGAACAGTTCAGCCACGGTGTGCGCGCCGCGCGCCTGGCCGGCCAGTAGCGCCTCGCGGTCGAGCATGCCGACGAGGGCGCCATCGCGCACCACCGGGAATGCGCGGTGCGCCTGCTTGGCCCCAAAGCGCGTGGCCAGCGTCTCCTGCAGCGTGGCGTGCGCATCGATGGTCTGCACCGAGCGCGTCATCACTTCATCGACGGCGTGGCGCTCGAGCGGGTCGACGGCGTATTCGCGATAGATGTGGAAGCCGCGGCGCGCGATCTTCTCGGTCATGATCGAGCGCGGCATGGTCAGCACGACAAAGCCATAGGACACCGCTACCGCCAGCAGGATCGGCAGCAGGGCATTCACATCGTGCGTGAGCCCGAAGGCGAAGACAATGGCGGTGAGCGGGGCGCCCAGCACGCCAGCCAGCGTGGCGGCCATGCAGACGAGCGGCCACAGGCCCGGATCGCCGCCCGACAGCACGGGGCCGATCAGCACGCCAAGCCCGGCGCCCATCATCAGCAGCGGGGCCAGCACGCCACCCGAGGTGCCCGAGCCCAGCGCGATCACCCAGATGATCGCCTTGACGACCAGCAGCGCCATCGCCACGCCGATGGCCAGGTGGTTGTGCAGCAGGTCGCCGATGACGTCGTAGCCGACGCCCAGCGCGCGCGGCTCGAAATAGCCGCCGATGCCGACCACGAGCCCACCGATGGCCGGCCACCACATCCAGTGGATCGGCAGGCGGCCAAACAGGTCTTCGGTCTTGTACAGCGCCATCGACAGCGACCGTGCCAGCGCGCCGCACAGCAGCCCGGCGACAATGCACGAGCCGAGCGCCGGCAGCGTCGCCGGTGCGGTTTCCAGCGGGAAGAGGGGGCCGGGCTCCAGCACGAGCACACGGAGGAAGCCCGCGACCGCGCACGCCACTGCCACCGGCAGCATGCTGCGCGGGCGCCATTCGAACAGCAGCAACTCGACGGCCAGCAGCAGCGCGGCCACCGGCGTGCCGAACACTGCCGTCATGCCGGCCGTGGCACCGGCCACCAGCAGCGTCTTGCGCTCGGCGGCGGTGAGCTTGAAGAACTGCGCAAACAACGAGCCCACCGCACCGCCCGTCATGATGATCGGGCCTTCCGCACCGAACGGCCCGCCGCTGCCGATCACGATGCCCGACGACAGCGGCTTGAGCACCGCCACCTTCGACGACATCTTGCTCTTGCCGAACAGGATGGCCTCGATGGCTTCGGGAATGCCGTGGCCGCGGATCTTCTCCGACCCGAAGCGCGCCATCAGCCCAACGATCAACCCGCCGATGAGCGGGATCGCGACCACCCAGATCCCGAGCGTGTTGGTGGCCGGCGAGCGATCCGCCAATGACAGCGTCTGGAAGAAGAACAGGTTGGTGAAGAAGCGGATCAGGTTGAGCAGCACCACCGCCGCCAGCGTGGCAAATGCGGCAATGACCACCGCCAGCGCAGTCGTGCGGAACAATGTGGTGTCGGTCGCAAAGTCGCGCCGATGCAGCGAGTGTTCAGGGGTTTGCATGACGTGACTGCGCGGCGGAGGGGTCAGCGGCTTGGTCGAGATGCGGGATCTTGAAGGCGCGGCTGAAGGCCGACAGCTCGCTCTGGTGCAGCCCAGCCAGCAGCGCGACGAGACGATCGCCCTTCCTGGAGAGGTGGACTTCGACCTGCCGCGCATCGGCGTCGCTCTGGCGGCGCTCGACCAGGCCGGCTTCCTCGCAGCGCGTGACCAGGGCCGCGGTGCCGTGCGCAGACGCCTGCAGCCGCTCGGCGAGCTCGCCCACGGTCGCCCACTCGCGCCCGGCGTAGCCCTTCACGTGCAGCAGCAACTGGTACTGCAACGGCGTGATGCCCTTGGAGTGGATCAGGTCTTCAGAGGCACGCAGGAAGCGACGCAGGTGGTAGCGGAAATCGGAAAGGGTCTCGAAATCCTGCTTGGACAACGGTCGTGGATTGGTGGCAGACATGATGGAATCAGCGTTTCGGCCCGAATGTATCACAACATGATATATCTGGCGATGTCCACCGGAAACGGCCGTGATGCCGCAGGTGCGCCATAACGGGCCCGAGATTGTTGAATTCCGCGCAAGACTGTTTGGTCCCCCAACGGGTTTTTCCGGCACGGCAAAGACAGCACACTGCGAGCCTGTCAAAACGTTTGCGGAGCGTCGGGCCACGATGCCGTCGGCTTTCCGCGTCTTGCCCAGGAGTTTTGCGGCATGCATGCCACACCCGCTTCCTCTGATCGCGCACCCGTCAGCGCAACGCTGCCGTTGCTCGCACTCGCAGCCGGCGCGTTCGGCATCGGGACCACCGAGTTCTCGCCCATGGGCCTGCTGCCCGTGATTGCCGAAGGCGTGCACGTATCGATTCCGCAGGCCGGCATGCTCATCAGCGCCTATGCCATCGGCGTGATGCTCGGTGCGCCCGTCATGACGCTGCTGCTGGCACGTTGGCCGCGCCGCTCGGCGTTGATTGCGCTGATGAGCATCTTCACGCTCGGCAACCTGTTGTCGGCCATCGCGCCGAATTACACGACGCTGCTGCTTGCGCGTCTGGTGACCAGCCTGAACCATGGCGCGTTCTTCGGGCTGGGCTCCGTGGTGGCGGCGAGCCTCGTACCGCGCGAGAAGCAGGCGAGCGCCGTGGCGACCATGTTCATGGGGCTGACGATTGCCAACGTGGGCGGCGTGCCGGCGGCCACGTGGCTCGGCCAGATGATCGGCTGGCGCATGTCGTTCATGGCGACGGCGAGCCTCGGCCTCATCGCCATCGCGGGCCTGTTCGCGGCGTTGCCCAAGGGTGACGCCGGCAAGATGCCGAACCTGCGCGCCGAGCTGCGCGTGCTGACGCGCCCCGTCGTCGTGGGTGCGCTGCTGACCACGGTGCTGGGCGCCGGCGCGATGTTCACGCTGTACACCTATGTGGCCCCCACGCTGGCCCAGCTGACCGGCGCCACCCCCGCTTTCGTGACGGCCATGCTCGTGCTGATCGGCGTTGGGTTTTCCATCGGCAACATGGCGGGAGGCCGGCTGGCGGATCGCTCGCTCGACGGCAGCCTCATCGGTTTCCTGGTGCTCCTGATCGCGACGATGCTGGCTTTTCCCGTGCTTGCAAAAACGCATGCCGGCGCCGCAGCTGCGTTGCTGGTGTGGGGCATTGCCACGTTTGCCGTCGTGCCGCCGCTGCAGATGCGCGTCATGCGCGCGGCCGCGGAGGCCCCCGGTTTGGCGTCGTCGATCAACGTGGGGGCGTTCAATCTGGGCAACGCGCTCGGAGCGGCGGCCGGCGGCGCGGTCATTTCGGCGGGTTTCGGCTATGCGGCGGTGCCCGTGGCCGGTGCGCTCATCGCGGCCGGGGGCCTATTGCTGGTGCTGCTGCAGGTGGCGCAGCGCCGGAGCCGGCTTGCGGTGAACCCGTAGTCGATTCCGAGCCTGGCGGGCTTGCGCATCGCCACCAAGAAAAAAGCCGCTCCGGAGAGCGGCTTCAGCAGCAGTTGCGCCGGGGTCAGTCGTCCAGCAGCGACAGGTCGCGCACGGCGCCCTTGTCGGCCGACATCACCAGCTTCGCGTAGGCCTTCAGCGCTGCCGACACCTTGCGCGGACGCGGCTTCGCCGGCTTCCAGCCCTTGGCGTTCTGCTCTTCGCGGCGGCGTGCAAGTTCCTCGTCCGACACGAGTACGTTGATCGTGCGGTTCGGGATATCGATGCGGATGCGGTCGCCGTCGCGCACGAGGCCGATCGCGCCGCCTGCCGCCGCTTCCGGCGAGCAGTGCCCGATCGACAGGCCCGAGGTGCCGCCTGAGAAGCGGCCATCCGTCAGCAGCGCGCACGCCTTGCCCAGGCCTTTGGACTTGATGTAGCTCGTCGGGTACAGCATTTCCTGCATGCCGGGGCCGCCCTTCGGCCCTTCGTAGCGCACGATCACCACGTCGCCGGCCTTCACCTTGTCGTTGAGGATGTTCTCGACCGCTTCGTCCTGCGATTCGGTCACGTGCGCGGTGCCCTCGAACACGAGGATGCTCTCGTCGACGCCGGCCGTCTTCACCACGCAGCCGTCGAGCGCGATATTGCCGGTCAGCACGGCGAGGCCGCCTTCCTTCGAGAACGCATGCTCGTACGAGCGGATGCAGCCTTCGGCGCGATCGAGGTCGAGGCTCGGCCAGCGCGTGTTCTGGCTGAACGCGACCTGCGTCGGGATACCGGCGGGACCGGCGCGGTAGAACGTCTGCACGGCTTCATCGGACGTGCGGACGATGTCCCACTGATCCAGCGCGTCCTTCATCGTGGGCGCATGCACGGTCGGCACGTCGGTGTGCAGCTTGCCGGCACGGTCGAGCTCGCCGAGGATCGCCATGATGCCGCCGGCGCGATGCACGTCCTCGATGTGGTACTTGTTCGTGTTCGGCGCGACCTTGCACAGCTGCGGCACGACGCGCGACAGGCGGTCGATGTCCTTCATCGTGAAGTCGATGCCGGCTTCCTGAGCAATCGCCAGCAGGTGCAGGATCGTGTTGGTCGAACCGCCCATCGCGATGTCGAGCGTCATCGCGTTTTCGAACGCCTTGAAGCCGACCGAGCGCGGCAGCACGCGGTCGTTCTCCTGTTCGTAGTATTCGCGGGTCAGCTCGACGATGCGGCGGCCGGCGCGCTTGAACAGCTGCTCGCGGTCCGCGTGCGTCGCGACGACGGTGCCGTTGCCCGGCAGCGCCAGGCCGAGCGCTTCGGTCAGGCAGTTCATCGAGTTCGCGGTGAACATGCCCGAGCATGAGCCGCAGGTCGGGCACGCCGAGCGTTCGACTTCCGCGACTTCGGCATCTGAATACGACTGGTCGGCCGCGATCACCATCGCGTCGACGAGGTCGAGCTTCTTCAGTTCGACGGTCTTGGTGACCGGGTTCGCGAGGCGCGTCTTGCCGGCTTCCATCGGGCCGCCCGACACGAAGATCACCGGAATGTTCAGGCGCATCGCGGCCATCAGCATGCCCGGCGTGATCTTGTCGCAGTTCGAGATGCAGACCATGGCGTCGGCGCAATGCGCGTTGACCATGTATTCGACCGAGTCGGCGATGATGTCGCGGCTCGGCAGCGAATACAGCATGCCGTCGTGGCCCATGGCGATGCCGTCATCGACGGCGATCGTGTTGAATTCCTTCGCGACGCCGCCGGCGGCTTCGATCTCGCGCGCGACGAGTTGGCCGAGATCCTTCAGGTGCACGTGCCCGGGCACGAACTGCGTGAACGAGTTGACGACCGCGATGATCGGCTTCTGGAAATCTTCGTCTTTCATGCCGGTGGCGCGCCACAGCGAGCGGGCCCCCGCCATGTTGCGGCCGGCGGTGGAGGTTTTGGAACGGTATGCGGGCATTTTGGGTACGGAAGCAAGTCGATTGTGGGGCGGGCCACGCGGATACAGGCCCTCGCGCGCCCGTGCAACCGGCCTCTTGAGCCACGCCCGGGGCAAAACAGGGATTATCCCACGCCGCGCCGGGCGCGTTGTCCTGCATCCTCGTCCTGCCGGACGTGCAATGAAAAAGCCGCTTCTGCATCAACAGAAGCGGCTTTGGAATCTGGTGCCCGGGGTCGGACTCGAACCGACACGCCTTGCGGCGGGGGATTTTGAGTCCCCTGCGTCTACCTGTTTCACCACCCGGGCAGGTGCGAACGAGCCGGCAATTATGCCAGAAGTTCGGCTCGCCCAACAAGGCAGGCGGGGCGACGGGCCGCGGCTCAGCCCGCCTTGTGTGCGTTCTGCAGTTCCAGCACGCGCAGCAAGGACGACGTATCGTCGTATCCCCAGCCGTTGGCCACCAGCGCGTTGAGCTGCGAGGCCACCAGCTCCATCGCCGGCATCTGCAGGCCCAGCTCGTGGGCGATCTCGCGCACGAGGCCGAAGTCCTTGTCGTGCAGGCGCGCTTCGATGCCGGCGGCAAAGTTCCGCTCGGCCATCTTGGGGCCCATCATGTCGAGCATGCGGCTGCCGGCAAAGCCGGGCCGGATGGCGTCCAGCACGCGCGCGGGGTCGGTGCCTTGCTCGCGCGCAAACAGCATCGCTTCGGCAATGCCCTGGATGTTGATGACCTGCACGATCTGGTTGCACGCCTTGGCAACCTGGCCCGACCCGGCCGCACCGATATAGGTGATGGTCGTGCCCAGCAGCTGAAGCAGCGGGCGCACGCGCTCCAGCACCTCGGGCTTGCCGCCCACCATGATGGACAGCGTGGCCTTCTGCGCGCCCATCGTGCCGCCCGAGACGGGCGCATCCAGGAACTCCAGCCCCGCCGCTTCCAGTTCCGCCGCAATGCGCCGCGTAGCCACGGCGGAGATCGTGCTGTGGTCGATGCAGACCGCACCACGCGGTGCGCCGTGGATGACGCCGTGCGGCCCCAGCAGCACGGCTTCGACGTCGGCGGTGGAGGTGACATTGGTGAAGATGACCTCCGCGTCGCGCGCGGCCTCGGCCGGCGTGGCGACCGGCTCCGCACCGAGGGCGCGGGCGTTGTCGGCCGCTTCCGGGCGGCGCACATAGGCACGCACGGTATGGCCGGCGGCGATCAGGTGCTGGACCATCGGCGTGCCCATGTTGCCGAGGCCGATGAAGGCGAGTCGTGTCATGGCGAATCTCGAATCTGTGTTGCTCGGGTTTAACGCGGGCCGGCGTAGGCGAACCGGCCGTTCCTGATGATGCCCATCACGCGCGAGCGCTGGTCGAAGCCCTGGTGATCCTGTGCATTCAGGTTCAGCACGCCGTTGGGCACGGTCAGGTCTCGCGTGGTTTCCAGCGCGTCGCGCAGGGCGGCGCGAAAGGCCGGGGTGCCCGGCTGCGTGCCGGTCTTGAGCGCACGGGCGGTGGCATTGTCGAGCAACTGCCACGCGCCCCACGCATCGCCCGCAAACTGCGTGACGGTGTTGGGGCCGTACCTGGCCTCGTAGCGCTCGGCAAATTCCACCGCGACCTTGCGCACCGGATGGCTGGCTGGCAACTCGCGGGCGACGACGACCGGGCCGGTGGGGAACAGCGTGCCTTCCACGTCCTTGCCGCCCACTTTCAGGAATTCCGTGCTGGCGATGCCATGCGTCTGGTAGATCCGGCCCTTGTAGCCGCGCTCGACCAGGGTGCGCTCGGGCAGCGCGGCCGGCGTGCCCGAGCCCGCGATCAGGATGGCATCCGGCCGGGCGGCCATCAGCTTGAGCGCCTGCCCGGTGACGCTGGCGTCCGTGCGCGCAAAGCGCTCGTTGGCGACGACGTGCAGCTTGCGCACGTCGGCCAGCTTCGAGAACTCGCGCCACCAGCTCTCGCCATACGCGTCGGCAAAACCGATGAAGCCGACGGTACGCACGCCGGTATCCGCCATGTGCTGCGTGACGAGCGTCGCCATGTGCGAATCGTTCTGGGGCATCTTGAAGGCCCAGTGGCGCTTGGCGTCCTGCGGTTCGACGATGGAGGCGGAGGCGGCCAGCGCCACCATGGGCGTCTGCCCTTCGGCCACGGCGTCGAGCGAGGCGAGCGCCGTCGGCGCGATGGTCGGGCCGACGATCACATCGACCTTCTCTTCGGCGATCAGCTTGCGCACATCGCGCACCGCCACCGAAGGGTCCGATGCATCGTCGAGGATGATGACCTGCGCGCGCTGGCCCCCGATCGTCGCAGGCCACATCTGCACGGTGTTCTTGCTCGGGATGCCGATGGCCGCGGCGGGTCCGGTGCTCGACAGCACCACGCCGACGCGGATATCGGCGTGGGCGGGCAGGGCGATGGCGGCAGCGCCGGCGAACAGCGCGAGGCCGCATATACGGTCGAAGAGGCGGCGACGTCGGGTCGTCATGAGGTCTCCAGGCATGTCAGGCGGAATTCGGGGCGATTCAAAGCTCGTACGCTTCGTGCTCGCCGGACATCAGCTGCTCGACCAGCTTGCGCGTGAGCGTCGGCGCGAACAGTTCGATGAATGTGTAGACGAAGCCACGCAGGTACGCCCCCTGCTTGATGCCCAGGTGGGTGACGTTGGTGCCGAACAGGTGCCCGGCCGGAATTGCGCGCAGGTTGCGGTCGCGCTCGGCATCGAACGCGACGCCGGCCACGATGCCCACACCCAGGCCGACTTCCACGTAGGTCTTGATCACATCCGCGTCGATGGCCTCGAGCACGATGTCCGGCTTCATCTGGCGCAGCTCGAATGCGTGGTCGATCTTCGGACGGCCGGCAAAGTGCTGGTCGTACGTGATGATCGGATAGCCCTTCAAGTCGTCGAGCGTCAGGTTCGGGCGGGAGAGGAGCGGGTGGTCGGGCGGCGTCACCACCACGTGCTGCCACTGGTAGCCCGGGATCGAGATCAGGTCCTTGATCTGCGAAAGCCCTTCGGTGGCGATGGCCAGGTCGGCCTGGTCGTGCAGCACCATCTCGGCGATCTGCGCCGGCGTGCCCTGCTGAATGGACAGGCGCACCTTCGGGTACTTGCGCGTGAATTCGGCGATCGCCTTGGGCAGTGCGTAACGGGCCTGCGTGTGCGTGGTCGCGATGGTGAAGTTGCCCTGGTCCTGCGCCGCGTAGTCCTTGCCCACGCGCTTGAGGGTTTCGACTTCCTCCAGTACCCGCTCGACGGAAGCGAGAATGCGTCGGCCGGGCTCCGTGAGACCCCGGATGCGCTTGCCGTGCCGCGTGAAGATATCGACACCCAGTTCCTCTTCCAGCTCGATGATGGCCTTGGAGACCCCGGGTTGTGATGTGTAGAGCGCTTTCGCCGCCTCGGTCAGGTTGAATTTCTGCCGGACGGCCTCGCGAACGAAGCGAAATTGGTGAAGGTTCATGGCGCGCGATCGGATGCGAAGAAAAGCGAGCGATCAGAACGCTACTTATAACCGACGCCATATAAACAAACAATTTTTTATTGGTTTGGGATATGAGGCCGCTTCATTACGATGCTCGAACTTCGTGATAACACGCCCACACTGTCCCTCGTGTCCCCCGCGCCATGACGCTTGCTTATACGGTTTCCGGTCTGCTGGTCGGCCTGCTGGTCGGCCTGACGGGCGTGGGCGGCGGTTCGCTGATGACCCCGCTGCTGACGCTGATGTTCGGCTTTTCGCCGGCGACCGCCGTGGGCACCGATCTGGCATTCGCCTCGCTCACCAAGGGTGTCGGCACGATCGCGCACCGCAGCCATGGGCATGTCCGCTGGGACATCGTCAAGCGCCTGTGCCTCGGTAGCCTGCCGGCCGCGCTGATCACGGTGATCGTGCTGAAGAACGCGGGCAACCTCGACGCCGAGTGGATGCACGTGATCCGCGTGACGATCGGCGTGTCGGTCATCCTGACGGTGATCTCGCTGCTGTTCCGCCAGCGTGTGCTGGGCTGGCTCGCCCGCAACCCGCGCTATCGCCTGCAGGGCTCGACGCTGGCTGTGGCAACCATCATCGTCGGCGTGGTGCTCGGGGTGCTGGTGACGGTGTCGTCGATTGGCGCCGGCGCCGTCGGCGCGACGCTCATCCTGATCCTGTACCCCGAATTGAAGAGCGCCGAGGTGGCCGGCACCGACATCGCCTACGCCGTGCCGCTGACCGCCGTGGCAGGCCTGGGCCACATGTACCTCGGCACGATCGACTGGAACCTGCTGGCCTCGCTGCTGGTGGGCTCCATCCCCGGCATCTGGCTGGGGGCGCGCCTGTCCAGGAATCTGCCGGAACGTCTGGTGCGCGGTGCGCTTGCCGCCACGCTGACGGTCACGGCCATCAAGCTGGTGTCGTGATGCGCAACGTCATGCCGACCCTGCTTGTGTGTTGCTGCTGTCGTTGAGCGACGGCAGCAGCCACATCACGAAACGCTTTCCCCCAAATTGAATCGCACGCCGGCGCCAGCCGGAATGGACTGAACAGTCATGTACCAATACGACGCTTACGATCACCGCCTCGTCGCCGACCGCGTTGCGCAGTTCCGCGACCAGGTGCGCCGCCGTATTTCGGGCGAACTGACGGAAGAAGAGTTCCTGCCGCTGCGCCTGCAGAACGGCCTGTACTACCAGCGCCACGCCTACATGCTGCGCGTGGCGATCCCATACGGCCACCTGCGTGCCAACCAGCTGCGCATGCTCAGCCACATCGCCGCCGAGCACGACCGCGGCTACGGCCACTTCAGCACGCGCCAGAACATCCAGTACAACTGGATCGAGCTGGAACAGGTGCCCGACATCCTCGCCAAGCTGGCGTCGGTGGAAATGCACGCCATCCAGACCTCCGGCAACTGCGTGCGCAACATCACGACCGACCAGTTTGCGGGCGTTGCGCCGGATGAGTTCGTCGATCCGCGTCCGCTGGCGGAAATCCTGCGCCAGTGGTCGACGTTCCACCCGGAGTTTGCCTTCCTGCCGCGCAAGTTCAAGATCGCCATTTCGGCCACGCGCGAAGACCGCGCCGTGACCCAGCTGCACGACATCGGCGTGTATGTGTACGAAAAGAACGGCCAGACGCTGCTGCGCATCCTGGCCGGTGGCGGCATGGGCCGCACCCCGATCCTCGGCGCGATCATCAAGGAAGACCTGCCGTGGCAGCACATGCTGTCGTACATCGAGGCGGCCATCCGCGTGTACAACCGCTACGGCCGCCGCGACAACAAGTTCAAGGCGCGCATCAAGATCCTGGTCAAGGCCATCGGCGCCGAAGAATTCGCGCGCCAGGTGGAAGAGGAATGGCAGGCCACGAAGGACGGCCCGTCGACCATCACGCAGGCCGAGTTCGACCGCGTGGCCAAGTTCTTCGCACCGCCCGCCTACGAGAAGCTGGCCGACACCGACGCCGGCTACGAGAAGGCACTGCTCGAGAACAAGGCGTTTGCGCGCTGGGTCAGCCGGAACGTGCATGCGCACCGCGTGCCCGGCTACGCAGCGGTGACGCTGTCGCTCAAGCCGGGCGTGGCGCAGCCGCCGGGCGATGCCACCGCCGAGCAGATGTCGCTGGTGGCGGATTGGTCCGAGCGCTTCGGCTTTGGGGAAGTGCGTGTCGCACACGAGCAGAACCTGATCCTGCCCGACGTGAAGAAGCGCGATCTGTTCGAGCTGTGGCAGCTGGCCAAGGCCAACGGCATGGCGACCGCCAACATCGGCCTGCTGACCGACATCATCGCGTGCCCGGGCGGCGATTTCTGCTCGCTGGCCAATGCCAAGTCGATCCCCATCGCGCAGGCCATCCAGGCGCGCTTCGATGACCTCGATTACGTGTACGACCTGGGCGAGCTGTCGCTCAACATCTCGGGGTGCATGAACTCGTGCGGCCATCACCACGTCGGCAACATCGGCATTCTCGGTGTCGATAAGCACGACGAGGAGTGGTACCAGGTGTCGCTGGGCGGCGCGCAGGGCAACGATTCGGCGATCGGCAAGGTCATCGGCCCGTCGTTCAAGGCCGAGGAAATGCCCGACGTGATCGAACGCATCATCGACACCTTCGTGGCCCACCGCACGGACGACGAGCGGTTCATCGACACCTATCACCGCATCGGGCTGACGCCGTTCAAGGAACGTGTCTATGCCCACAGCGACAAGCAGACTGCCTAAGCCCAGGGAAACGAACATGAGCAAGATCATCAAGCTGCAAAACGGTGCCCCGCAGATCGTGGCGGACGCGTGGACGGTGCTGCGCGCCCCCGAAGGCGGCGAGCTGACGCAAGCCGAAGTGGATGCCGCTTCGCACGCCATCGTGCCGCTGGCATTCTGGCAAGCCCATCGCGATGCGCTGCTCGGCCGCGCGCGTGCCGGCACGCTGGCGGTGTGGCTGGCGCCGGACGACGAGCCGTTCGCGCTGGAAGCCGACCTGCCGAACCTGTCGCTGGTGGCGGTCGATTTCCCGGTCTTCCGCGACGGCCGCGGCTACAGCACGGCGTTCCTGCTGCGCCAGCGCCTGGGCTTCACGCGTGAGCTGCGCGCCATCGGCGACGTGCTGCGCGACCAGCTCGACTTCATGCGCCGCTGCGGTTTCGACGCCTACGCCGTGCGCGCCGACAAGAGCATCGAGGATGCGCTGAACGGCTTCGGCGAGATCAGCGTGCGCTACCAGGGCGCCATCGACGACCCGCGCCCGCTGTTCCGCCGCGAGCGTGCCGTGCAGGAGGCCGCGTGAGCGACGTTCAGGACGTGAGCGTGTCGGAAGTGCCGGTGTCCGCGATCGGGCGACCGGCGCTGTGGACGCGTCCTCCGTACACCGGCACGGCGCAGGCGCTGGCGGCCAAGGAGGCCACGCTGTTCGCGCGCCTGGCTGAAATCGCCGGCAAGCACGGTGTGGCGAAGTTCGCCACGAGCCTGGCCGCCGAAGACATGGTCGTGACCGACGCCATCCTGCGCAGCCCCGAGGCGGTGCGTGCACACCTGCCGATCTTCACGCTGCAGACGGGCCGGCTGCATGCCGAAACGCTGGCAATGCTCGACCGCATCCGCGAGCACTACGGTCATGCGATCGAGCAATACGCACCGGACGCCCGCGCCGTCGAGGCCTACGTGCGCGACCACGGCCTGAACGCCTTCTACGACAGCATCGAGCTGCGCAAGGCCTGCTGCAACATCCGCAAGGTGGTGCCGCTGAACCGCGCGCTCAAAGATGCCGATGCATGGCTCACCGGCCAGCGCCGCGAGCAGGCCGTGACGCGTGCCGACCTGCCGTTTGCCGAAGACGACGACGCTCGCGGCATCGCCAAGTACAACCCGCTGTTCGACTGGACGGAGGCCGAGGTCTGGGCCTACCTCGAGCAGCACAACGTGCCCACCAATGCGCTGCACGACAAGGGCTACCCCAGCATCGGCTGCGAGCCCTGCACGCGTGCGGTACGCGCCGGCGAAGACGTGCGCGCCGGCCGCTGGTGGTGGGAATCGCGCGACAGCAAGGAATGCGGTCTGCATGCGACAAACCTGTCGCACAAAGCTTGAGGAAATGAAGATGGGAGTGATGAGCGAGATCCCCGGCACGGCGCTGACGCCTGTGCAGAACGACCACCTCGACTGGCTCGAAGCCGAGTCGATCTACATCATCCGCGAAGTGGTGGCCGAGTGCCGCAACCCGGCACTGCTCTTCTCGGGCGGCAAGGATTCGATCGTCATGCTGCACCTGGCGCTCAAGGCCTTCCGGCTGGGCGACCGCAAGATCGAACTGCCGTTTCCGCTGGTGCACATCGACACGGGTCACAACTACCCGGAAGTGATCGCGTTCCGCGACCAGCGCGTGGCCGAGCTTGGCGCGCGCCTGGTGGTCGGCCATGTGGAGGATTCCATCAAGCGCGGCACCGTACGCCTGCGCAAGGAAACCGATTCGCGCAACGCCGCCCAGGCCGTCACGCTGCTCGAAACCATCGAAGCCCACGGCTTTGACGCCCTGATGGGCGGGGCCCGCCGCGACGAAGAGAAGGCCCGCGCCAAGGAGCGCATCTTCTCGTTCCGCGACGAGTTCGGCCAGTGGGACCCGAAGGCCCAGCGCCCTGAACTCTGGAGCCTGTACAACGCCCGCATGGCGCAGGGCGAACAGATGCGCGTGTTTCCGATTTCGAACTGGACGGAGCTCGACGTCTGGCAGTACATCGCCCGCGAGAACCTCGCCCTGCCGCCGATCTACTACGCGCACCAGCGTGAAGTCGTGCGCAAGAACGGCCTGCTGGTGCCGGTCACGCCGATTACGCCCAAGGCCGACGGCGATGTGAGCGAAGTCCTGTCGGTTCGCTTCCGCACGGTGGGCGACATCAGCTGCACGTGCCCGGTGGCGAGTACCGCCGCCACACCGGCCGAGATCATCGCCGAGACGGCCATCACCGAGATCACCGAACGCGGTGCCACGCGCATGGACGACCAGACGAGCGAAGCCTCGATGGAAAAGCGCAAGAAGGAAGGGTATTTCTGATCATGACGAATCAAGCAACGCACCAAGGCCTGCTGCGCTTCATCACCGCCGGTTCGGTCGACGACGGCAAGAGCACGCTGATCGGCCGCCTGCTGTACGACAGCAAGGCCGTGCTGACCGACCAGCTGCAGGCGCTCACGCGTGCCAAGAACAAGCGCACCGCCGGCGAAGACATCGACTTCTCGCTGCTGACCGACGGGCTGGAAGCCGAGCGCGAGCAGGGCATCACGATCGATGTGGCATACCGCTACTTCTCGACCGCACGCCGCAAGTTCATCATTGCCGATACGCCGGGCCACGAGCAGTACACGCGCAACATGGTGACGGGCGCATCCACCGCGCACGCCGCCATCATCCTGATCGACGCCACGCGCGTGACGACCGTGGACGGCAAGGCGCAACTGCTCGCCCAGACCAAGCGCCATTCGGCCATCGTCAAGCTGCTCGAACTGCAGCACGTGATCGTGGCCGTCAACAAGATGGACCTGGTCGACTACAGCGAAGCGCGCTTCAACGAAATCCGCACCGCCTACGATGCGCTGGCCGTACAACTCGGCCTGCAGGATCACGAACATGCGGTGCGCTACGTGCCGGTCTCGGCCCTGCGCGGCGACAACATCGTGCATGCGTCCGAAGCCATGCCGTGGTACCAGGGCGAGCCGCTGCTGGCGCTGCTCGAAGACCTGAAGGTGGAAGAGACGGCACCGGTAGGTAACGATGCGCTGCGCTTCCCGGTCCAGCTCGTGGCGCGCCAGGACGGGTCGCAGGCGGACGACTTCCGCGGCTACATGGGCCGCGTCGAAGCCGGTACCGTGCGCGTGGGCCAGGCCGTGCGCGTGCTGCCCGCCAACCGCGAGACGACGGTTGCCGAAGTGCTGACGCCCAACGGCGCCGCCGACTCCGCCGGCCCGGGCGAAACCATCACCGTGCGGCTGGCCGATGACATCGACGTCTCGCGCGGCGATACCATCGTCGCGGCGCCGACGACTGCCGCCAACGCCGCCAGGAAGCTGCATGCCGATCTCTGCTGGTTCGACGAGCACGAGCTGAACCCGGCCCGCAAGTACGTGCTCAAGCACACAACCGCCACCGTGTTCGCGCGCGTGTCGGAAGTCGAGCGCGTGCTGGACGTGCACACGCTGTCGCACGAAACCGGGCGCAAGCAGATCGCGCTGAACGACATCGGCACGGTCAACATCAGCCTGCAGAAGCCGATCGTGTGCGATGCCTACGGCGACAATCCGGCGACCGGCGCCTTCATCCTGGTGGACGAAGCGACGCACCACACCGTGGCCGCTGGCATGATCCGTGCATTTTCCTGAGGTGGAGACGGCGCGGTGACACACGCCGTCCGGAAAAGCAAAGGAAGCCAATCCATGCAAGCGAAGACCCGCAAAACCCTCGGCCGTGTGAGCCTGATTGGTGCCGGCCCCGGTGCTGCAGACCTCATCACGGTGCGCGGTGCACGATTGTTGGGCGAGGCCGAAGTCGTGCTGCACGACGCACTGGTTTCGCCGGAGGTCTTCCGGTACTGCCCGCAGGCAGTGCTGATCCCGGTGGGCAAGCGCTGCGGCCAGCGCTCGACCGCGCAGCGCTTCATTAACCGCCAGCTGGTCGACCTGGCGACCAAGTACCAGCGCGTGGTGCGTCTCAAAGGCGGCGATCCGATGCTGTTCGGCCGCGCCGACGAGGAACTGCAGGCGCTTGAGCAAGCCGGCATCGACTACGAGGTCGTGCCGGGCATCACGGCGGCGCTGGCCGCGGCGTCGGCCATCCGCCAGCCGCTGACCAAGCGGGGTGTGGCGCGCAGCGTGGCGTTCGTCACGCAAGCCAAGGCTGCCGATCCCGACACGCCACCACCCGAAGGTGTCACACCGGAACCGGCCGCACAGGCCGATTCGCTCGTCTATTACATGGGCCGCGACCAGGCAGCTTCCATCGCCGCCGATCTGATCGCCCGCGGCCGCGCGCCCTCGACACCCGCGTGGGTCGTCGAGGCGGCCACTACGCCCGAGCAGCGCTCGGCGTGCTTCACGCTGCAGCAGATGGCCGACGGCGCTGCCGCCGCGTGGATCGACCCCGAGCATCCGAGCCTGCTGATGATCGGCGACGCGTTTGCCGTGCGGGCGAGCGCCGCCGCGCCGGAGGTGCTCGTCAGCGAGCCGCATATCTTGGCCGCCTGAGCATCGTCAGAACGCCAGCGCCACCTTCCCGAAGACGGCACCGGCCTCAAGCGCGCGGAACGCATCGGGCGCCTCCTGCCACGGCAGTACCTGGTCGACGATCGGGTGCAGGCCGTGCACCGCCAGCGCGCGGTTCATCGCCTCGAACGACCCGCGCGACCCCACCGATGCGGGCCGGATGACGGCCTTGCGGGCGAATATCTCCAGCGGATTCACACCACCGTCGCGCCCGGCGAGGTAGCCGATCAGGTGGATCTGTCCACCCACCCGCAATGCCTTCAGCGAACGTTGCAGCGTGCCGCCTCCACCGACTTCGATCACGTGGTCGACGCCGCGGCCGTCCGTGCGTGCGAGCACCGCTTCATGCCATTCGGGCGTCACGCGGTAGTTGACGGTGTCCGACTCGGGCACGCCCAACGTCTGCACGCGTTCGAGCTTGGCATCGCTGCTTGACAGCACGATCGGCCGAGCGCCCGCCATGAGCGCAAACTGCACCGCGAACATCGCCACGCCGCCCGTGCCTTGCACGAGCACGGTTTCGCCGGGCTGCAGGTTGCCTGTTTCGATCAGGCAATGCCACGCCGTGAGCCCCGCGCAGGGCAGGGTGGCGGCTTCTGCGTCGCTCAGGTGCCGGGGCACGAGCACGCTGCCGCCCGCATCCAGGCGGATCGTGTCGGCCAGCCAGCCGTCGATCGGGCCGCCGAGCATGCGGCGTGTGTCGGCATTGCGGAAGTCGCCGCCGTCCCAGCGCTGCCAGAACGTGCCGGCGACGCGATCGCCAACGCACACGCGACTGACGTTCTCGCCCACCGCGATGACGTGGCCTACGCCATCCGAAAGTGGAATCAGCGGCAGCGGGAAGCGCGTGAAGAACGTGCCCGAGACGATCTCCAGGTCACGGTAGTTGAGTGAGGCAGCGCGCGTGCGCACGATGATCTCGTCCGGACCAGGCGTGGGATCGTCGCGCTCGATGGGGTGCAAGGCGTTGATGCCGTAACCGTCGGTCAGTGCCAAGGCTTTCATGGTCGTCCTCGTGGTGGGGTGGAAGGGCCACGCAAAACGCGTGTGGCACTACTGTGGCGCCTGGCTTAAGATGAATCCAATTCAATTTGTTCAGATTCAACATAACTGGTAGGAATGTCGCCATGCTCGAAGAGATGCGTACCTTTGTGCTGCTGGCGCAGACGGGCTCCATTGCCCGCGTGGCGGAGCGCCTGCCGCTCACGCAACCTGCCGTCACCAAGCAGATTCAGCGGCTGGAACGCGCGCTCGATACCGTGCTGTTCGATCGGCGCGTCAAGCCGTTTCGTCTGACCGCGGAGGGCGAGGCGATCCTGGCGCGCTGCCGCACCATCGTCGGGGAGTTCGAAGCGCTGCGAGGCAGCGTGCGTACCACGGCCGAGCCGGAAGGCGTGCTGCGGGTGGGCGTCAGCCATGCCGTGGGCGATGCCCGCTTTGCGCGGACGCTGTCGGCGCTGCGGCAGCGCTACCCGGCCGTTTCGTTTCGGCTCAGCTGCGAGTGGGGCGGCGTGCTGCGCGAGCGGCTCAAGCGCGCCGAGCTGGACGCCGCGCTGTGGCTGGCGCCTTCGAATACCGCGGGTCACCATGCCGACGCGGATGTGCGCGTGATCGGCACCGAGGCTGTCAGCCTGATCGCCGCGCCGGCCCGCAAGCTGCCGCATGCGCTGTCGATGGCGCAGGTGCGGGACGAGGCGTGGGTGCTCAACCCGGCTGGCTGCGAGATGCGCGCGTGGCTGCTGAGCCGTTACGAGGCCGATCGCGTGACGCCGAATGTCGCCGCCGAGGTGCAATCGGTGCCGCTGCAGCACGCGCTCGTGGCAGAGGGCTTCGGGCTCGGGTTTGCGCCCGTGCGGCTCATCCGGGCCCAACTGGCCGAGGGTTCGCTGTCGATGCACAAGCTCGCCTCGGCGCCTGCCGACTGGGATGTCTGCGTGCAACGTGCGCCGTCGCTGGGCCGCCTAGCGCAAGTGGTGGATGCACTCGAGTCTGCGCTGTCGACGCAAGCGGCCGCAGAGCGTTAATCTCTGATCCTCCCTTCGGATACCTGCGATGCCGCACGTCATCATCGAATACACCGCCAATGTCGAGGCCGACGCCCGCATTCCCGAGCTGATGCGCGTGCTCAGCGATGTGCTGATCCGCCACGCCGACGTCTTCCCCATCGGCGGCATCCGCACGCGTGCGCTGCGCCTCGACCAATACCGCATGGCAGACGGCTCGGAAGACGACGCGTTCATCCATGTCACGTTCCGCATCAAGGCCGGGCGGCCCAAGAGCGTGACCGGGCCGGTCTGTGCGGAGATGTTTGCCGCGGCCCGTGCGCACCTGGCCGACGTATTTGCGCGTCGCTATCTGGGCCTGACGCTGGAACTGATGGAGTTCGACACGCACGGCTTCCACGTCGAGAACAACGTGCATGCGCGTTTTGCACGCGCGCCGCAGCCGCTACCTGGCCAGATCAGCTGAGCTGCCGCGCGCAATAGCCGGCGATGGCATCGAGCACGGCGTCGTCCTCGCCAACGGCATCGGCGCAATGGATGGAAAGGGTGGGATGGGCCTGCGCGCATTGCGCAACGAGCGCGGGCAGATCGCGCCGCAAGTGCCCGCCCTGGCCGAAGAACACCGGCACGATGGTGATGCGGTGGGCGCCGGCTGCGGCCAGGTCGTCGATGGTGCTGGGCAGGTCGGGCGCCATCAGTTCAAGGAAGGCGAGGCGGACGTCAACGTCCGGTTGCTGCACACAGAGGCGATCCTTCAGGCGGTCAAACGGCTCCCGCCAGCGGGCGTCGCGCGCGCCGTGCGCAAACAGGACGAGCGCGCGCGCGGCCATCAGTGGCGCTCCACCCAGCGCAGGCTCACCAGCGCCAGCGCCAGATACAGCGCCCCGGGCACGATGGCCGTGAAGATGGCCGGCCACGTGTTGAGCAGGCCAACGTGCGAGAACAGGTTGTTCACCAGCTGGAACGACAGCCCCAGCATGATGCCGCCGAACACCTTCAGCCCGACCGCTCCGGCACGCGCATGCAGGTACGCAAACGGCAGCGCCAGCGCCATCATCACCAGCACCGTGAACGGATAGACCACCTTCTTCCACAGGGCGATCTCGTAGCGCTGGGTATCCTGCTTGTTGTCGCGCAGATGGCGGATGTACTGGAACAGGTCCAGCGTCGCCATGCGGTCGGGCGTCACCATCAGCACCGACAGGATCTGCGGCGTGAGTTCGGAACGCATCTCCTGCTGTGGCACCTTGGTCTGCTCGCCGCGGAAGTCCGGCGCCAGTGCATCCGGGGCGCCGGGCACGGCCTGCACGGTGTCCCGCGATGCCACGGTGCCGGGCTTGCGCGGGAACTCGATGAAGCGCGTTTCCGTCACGTCATTCAGCTGCCAGTTCTGGTGGCCCTGATAGCGCGCCTGCTGCGCCACGCGGATCGAGCTCAGCCGGTAGTCCGCATCGAATTCATAGATGCGCAGGCCCTTGATGGACTGATCGGGCTGCAGGCTGCCCACATTGACGAACCGGGTGACCTCGCCGCCGCTGCCGTCGGCCTTGGCGGGGCCGCGATCCTTGACCCACACGCCCGAGCGGAAGCCGGCAGACACTGTGGCGCCCAGCGCCTCGAGCCGCACCTTCTGCGCGTATTGCTCCGATTTCGGCCCGATGAACTCGCCGAACACGTAGGTCACCAGCGCCAGGGGCAGCGCGATCTTGAACAGCGAGAGCAGCGCCCGCTTCGTGTCGAGCCCGGCCACGCGGAAGATCGTGAACTCCGACTGGCTCGCCATCTGCGAGAACACGTAGATGGCACTGATGAGCGCCGCCACCGGAATCACTTCATACACGCGCGTCGGCGCCTGCAGCAGCACGTGGAAGAACGCGATGAGCGTGGTGTAGCGCCCGACGACCGAGCCGAGCTCGCCAAGCATGTCGAAAAAGATGAACAGCGCCAGCACCGCAAACAGGATGAAGACGAACACCCCGTAGATCTGGCGCGCAAAGTACTTCTCGTAGACCGGCATCTTCATCATGCGCCCGCCTTGGTCTGTGCCGCCCGCGAAGCGAAGCCCAGCAGCGCCGAAATGCCCTTCAGGCCGGCCGCGCTGTAGTGGCGGAAGCGGAACAGCAGCACCGCGCAGATGAAGGCGACGAGGTGGATCGGCCACCACGCCATGAATACGTTCATCTTGCCCTGCGAGACCCACGCCTGCGACAGGTTCAGCAGGTTCGAGTACGTCAGGTAGATCAGGACCGCGAAGATCATCGGCGTGTAGCGGCCCAGACGCGGGTTGACGTAGGCCAGCGGAATGGCGATCAGCACGAAGTTCAGCGCCAGCAGCGGCAGCCCGATCCGCCAGACCAGCTCGCCGAGATTTTCGGGCGTCGGGTTGGCGAGCAGGTCCTTGGTGGAGCGGCTCTTGGTCGGCAGGTTGGCGTCGGCCTGCGGCGGCTTGTTGGCGACCTTCACGCCGTACTTGTCGAACTCGACGATGCGGTAGTCGAGCTTGCCGGGCGTGCCTTCATAGCGGCGGCCCTTGTCGAGCACGACGAAGCGGTCGCCGTTGGGCATGGTCTTGAACTCGCCGGTCTTGGCCAGCGCCACGCCGATCTTGTCCTGCTCGGCATTGGCGACGAACAGGTTGCGGGCGTGCTTCATGCCGGAATCCACGCCTTCGATGAACAGCACGTAGTTCCCGTGCGCGGGCTCGATGAAGCGGCCGGCGGAGATCATCGACAGCACGTCGCGCTGCTCGAAGCGGTCGCGGAACAGCGCGCTCTGCTGGTTGGCCCACGGCCAGCCGAACAGCGCCAGCAACGCCACCAGCACGATGAACGGCAGCGAGAAGCGCAGCACCGGGCGGATGAAATCCGTCAGGCTGATGCCCGAGGTGAACCACACCACCATCTCGGAATCCTTGTACCAGCGAGTGAGCACCAGCAACACCGAGATGAAGAGCGTGGCGCACAGCAGAATCGCCAGGTAGCCCAGCGTTGCCAGGCCGATGAGGAGCAGGACGTCGTTCGGATTCGCCTCGCCGTTGGCGGCCATGCCGAGGATGCGGATCACCAGGGTGGTCAGCATGAACGTCAGCAGCACGAGGAAGACGGCGCCGGCGGTGAAGGACAGCTCGCGTCGCAGGGCTTGTTCGAAAATCATGCGGATGCGGGATGGAGGGCGAGGTCTTGCCCGATGTGGATTCCACCGGAGCCCACCGCGCAAAATCGCGGATAATGTGGGCTTTCGTTGACTCGCCTCATAGAGAGAAGCGCGATGGAATTTAGCACAAAAGCCCTGGACTGGGCCAAAGCGGGCGCCCTGGCCGCCAAGAGCGATTGCCTCGTGATCGGTCTGTTCGAGTCGCAGACCCTGGCCGGCGCCGCCAAGGCGCTGGACGCAGCCACCAAGGGCCTGGTGGGCCGCCTGATCAAGCTGGGCGACTTTGAAGGCAAGCGCGGCACGTCGCTGCTGCTGCACGAAGTGGCCGGCGTGGGCGCCGCCCGCGTGCTGCTGGTCGGGCTCGGCAAGGAGGCCGACCTGACCGACCGGGCCTATGCCGAAGCCGTGCGTACCGCACTGCGCGCGCTGGCCGGCACCAAGGCCGCCAACGTCACGTGGACGCTCACCGAACAGTCCGCCCGCGACAAGGACACCGCCTGGTCCGTGCTGACCACCGTCACGCTCATCCGCGAAGCGAGCTACCGCTTCATCGAGCGCCATCCCGAACTCAAGAGCAAGCGCGACAAGAACGGCGCCGCCAGCGGCCTGCGCAAGGTCGTGCTGGCTGTGCCGGCGGCCGACGCCAAGGCCGCCAGCGTGGCCGCCGCCCGCGGCACCGCCATCGCCAACGGCATGGACCTCACGCGTGACCTGGGCAACCTGCCGTCCAATATCTGCACGCCGACCTACCTGGCCAACACCGCGCGCCAGATCGCCAAGGATTTCAAGCTGAAGGTCGAGGTGCTCGGCCGCAAGCAGATCGAAGCCCTGAAGATGGGCGCGTTCCTGGCCGTCACCAAGGGCAGCGAAGAGCCGCCGCAGTTCATCGTGCTGCGTTACGAGGGCGGGTCGCCCAAGCAGGCGCCGGTCGTGCTCGTCGGCAAGGGCATCACGTTCGATACGGGCGGTATCTCGCTCAAGCCGGGCGAGGGCATGGACGAGATGAAGTACGACATGTGCGGCGCTGCGTCCGTGCTCGGCACGCTGCGCGCCGTGGCCGAGATGGGCCTCAAGCAGAACGTCATCGCCGTGGTGCCGACCTGCGAGAACATGCCCAGCGGCATCGCGACCAAGCCGGGCGACGTGGTCACCAGCATGTCGGGCCAGACCATCGAGATCCTGAACACCGATGCCGAAGGCCGCTTGATCCTGTGCGACGCGCTCACCTACGTGGAGCGCTTCAAGCCGGCCGTGGTGATCGACGTGGCCACACTGACGGGCGCCTGCATCATCGCGCTCGGCCACGTCAACACCGGCATGTACGCCCGCAGCGATGCGCTGGCCGATGCGCTCATCGCTGCCGGCAAGCAGTCGCTCGACACCGCCTGGCGCATGCCGCTGGACGAGGAGTACCAGGAGCAGCTCAAGTCCAACTTTGCCGACATGGGCAACATCGGCGGCCGGCCGGCCGGCAGCGTGACGGCGGCCTGCTTCCTGGCACGCTTTACCGAGAAGTACGACTGGGCCCACCTGGACATCGCCGGCACCGCCTGGAAGAGCGGCGCGGCCAAGGGCGCCACGGGCCGGCCGGTGCCGCTGCTTACGCGCTTCCTGATGGACCGCGGCTGATCCATCGCAGGCAAGGCATCGTATGACCCGCGTCGATTTCCACAGCAACGTGCCCGGCAAGCTGGCCTACGCCTGCCGGCTGGTGCGCAAGGCTTACGGCGCGGGCCAGAACGTGATCGTGGTGGGGGATCGCGCCGCGCTCGAAGCGTTCGACACGCAGTTGTGGACCTTCAGCGCACTCGACTTCCTCCCGCATTGCGGCCTGCGGCACCCGCTGGCCGCCCAGACGCCCATCCTGCTGGCCGATGCATCCGAGCCGCTGGACGACGCGCCGCATCACGACATCCTCGTCAACCTGTCGTTCGATCCGCCACCGCTGTTTGCGCGCTTCGAGCGGCTGATCGAGATCGTCGGCGATGACGATGCCGACCGCGCCGCTGCCCGGGAGCGCTTCCGCTTCTACCGCGATCGCGGTTATCCGATCCAACACCACGACGTGGGGCGCGCATGAGCGACGGACGCTATCCCGGCTCGCAAGCGGACAACAACATCCCTGTTCTGACGGAGATCGTCGAGCTGGACGACGCCCCGCCCGTGGCTGAGCCGGTTGCAGAGCCGGCTTCGGCGCCGGCGAACGTCGTCCCGCCCGCGCTGCGCGAGCAGGGTCTGGCGCCCACCTCAGCCATGCCGCCCGCCGGCACCGACGCCGCACGCGTGATGGGCCACGTGATGTGGCGCTTCCAGACCGAGTGGCCTGCGCTGATCGAAACGCAATGCCGCGAGGCCATGGAATCGCGCCTGGCACTGCTGAGCGAGCAACTGGCCGCCGACCTGACCCGCACGCTGGAGGCCCGGCTGATGGATTGGCTCGGTGCGGCGCTGGAGGATGCGCTGGCTGCCGAGCGCAAGCCGCCGCAGCGCTGATTCCGCAAAAGAAAAACCCGCCGATGGCGGGTTTTTTGTTGGGACGCCGTCCGGACTCAATCCGTCACGGCGCCCTTGCTGGCCGGTGCCGCGAGTTTCGCGAACTTCGCCAGCACGCCACGGGTGTAGCGCGGCGCCGGCTGCTTCCATGCGGCGCGGCGGCGCGCGAGCTCGTCGTCCGGCACGTTCAGCTGCAGCAGGCGCTGGTGCGCGTCAATGGTGATCGAGTCGCCTTCCTGCACCAGCCCGATTGTCCCGCCGACGTATGCTTCCGGCGCGACGTGCCCCACCACCATGCCCCACGTGCCGCCCGAGAAGCGACCGTCGGTAATGAAGCCCACCGACTCACCCAGGCCCTTGCCGATGATGGCCGACGTTGGCGCGAGCATTTCCGGCATGCCCGGGCCGCCCTTGGGCCCGAGATAGCGCAGCACGAGAATGTCCCCGGCCTGGATGCGATCGCCCAGGATCGCGTCCATCGCGCTCTGCTCGTCGTCGAACACGCGGGCCGGGCCGGTGATGACGGGGTTCTTCAGCCCGGTGATCTTCGCCACGGCGCCTTCCGGCGCCAGGTTGCCCTTCAGGATCGCGAGGTGGCCTTCCTTGTAGAGCGCACGGTCAAGCGGCAGGATCACGTCCTGATCCGCGCGCGGCTCGTCGGGCACGTGCGCGAGCTCTTCGGCGAGCGTCCTGCCGGTGATGGTGATGCAATCGCCGTGGAGCAGGCCGGCGTTGAGCAGGATCTTCATGACCTGCGGGATGCCGCCGGCCGCGTGCAGATCGGTCGCCACGTACTGGCCTGACGGCTTGAGGTTGCAGATGACCGGCACGCGCTGGCGCATGCGCTCGAAATCGTCGATGGTCCACTCCACTTCGGCAGCGTGCGCGATGGCGAGGTAGTGCAGCACCGCGTTGGTCGAGCCGCCCGTGGCCATGATGACGGCCACGGCATTTTCGATGGACTTGCGCGTGATGATGTCACGCGGCTTGAGGTCGTGGCGCACCGCCTCGACCAGCACGCGGGCCGATTCAGCGGCGCTGTCCACTTTCTCCTGGTCAGGATTGGCCATCGTCGAGGAATACAGCAGCGACATGCCGAGCGCCTCGAACGACGAACTCATCGTGTTGGCCGTGTACATGCCGCCGCACGAACCGGAGGTGGGGCACGCGTTGCGCTCCACGCCTTCGAAGTCTTCCTCGCTCATGCGACCGGCGGTGAATTCGCCCACGGCCTCGAACGACGACACGATGGTCAGGTCCTTGCCCTTCCAGTGCCCCGGCTTGATGGTCCCGCCGTACACGTAGATGCCCGGCACATTCGTGCGCGCCAGGGCGATCATGCCGCCGGGCATGTTCTTGTCGCAGCCGCCGATGACGACCACGCCGTCCATCCATTGGCCGTTGACGCAGGTCTCGATGCAGTCGGCAATCACCTCGCGCGAGATCAGCGAGAACTTCATGCCCTCGGTGCCCATCGACATGCCGTCGGAGATGGTCGGCGTACCGAAGGTCTGCGGATTGGCCTTCGCCTCCTTGATGGCAGCCACGGCCGCATCCGCGAGTTTCTGCAGGCCCGAGTTGCAGGGCGTGATCGTCGAATGGCCGTTCGCCACGCCGATCATCGGGTTGTTGAAATCTTCCTTCTTGTAGCCCAGCGCGTAATACATCGAGCGGTTGGGCGAGCGCGCCACGCCTTGCGTGATGTGCTGGGAACGCTTGTTATCTGGCATGGGGTCTCCGTGGGCGTTGTTCTGTGGCGCTCAGCATGCGCTTGGACGAAAGGCGCGTCAAATATATTATTGATAGCCTATTGATTCATAAAACATATCAATCGCTGACATGGACCTGCGCCAACTGCGCTATTTCGTGACGGTGGCCGAAGAGCTGCACTTCGGTCGCGCTGCCGAGCGGCTTGCGATGACGCAGCCGCCGCTGTCGCAACAGATTCGCGCGCTGGAAGAGGAGCTCGGCGTCACGCTGTTCCATCGCACGCAGCGTTCGGTCGCGCTCACGCCGGTGGGGGCGCGGTGGCTCGTCGAGGTGCGGCGCGTCCTCGCCGAGGCCGGGGCACTACCGGCGCTGGCCCAACGCCTGGCGCGCGGGGAAGTCGGTTCGCTGTCGCTGTCCTTCGTCAGCACGGCTGACTACGGCATCCTGCCCGCCGTGCTGCGGCACTTTCGTGACGCGCGGCCGGACGTGCAGCTGCAGCTGCGCGAGGCCACCAGCGATGTGCAGATCGAGGCGCTTCTGGCCGGCGAAGTCGATGCTGGCATCGTGATTGCGCATCACGCCGGCTCGGTGCCCGGCGAGCTGGAATACCGCCCGCTGGTGCGCGAGCCGCTCGTGCTGGCCGTACCGGCTTCGCGGGCCGCGCGGTGGGGCATCGGGCCGGGCCAGCCGTTCCCGTTGGCCGACGCTGCGGCCGAGCCGCTCATCATCTTCCCGCGCCGGTCCGCGCCTGCGCTGTATGACATCATTACCGGCTATCATGCCGCGCACGGCGGCCGGCCTGAAGACGCCGGGGCTGCCACGCGCATCGGCCAGGAAGCCATCCAGATGCAGACCATCGTCAGCCTCGTCTCGGCTGAGATGGGCGTGGCGCTGGTGCCGGCTTCGCTATGCAACCTGCAGCGGACCGGCGTGGTCTATCTTGAACTCGCCGCGCCGAGCCCCGTCATCGAGACCGGCCTGGTGTGGCGGCGCGATGCGGCCTCACCGGTGCTGCCGTGGTTCGTGGCCAGCGCCGAAGCGGTCGCCAGGCTGCAAGAAGACAACCAAACCTGAAACACAGGATTCATGCTCATCCATCCGCAATTCGACCCCGTCGCCCTGCATCTGGGGCCGCTCGCCATCCGCTGGTACGGCCTGATGTATCTGGCGGCGTTCATCATGTTCCTGTGGTTCGGCCGCCTGCGCACGCGCCAGCCGCACATCGCCGCTGAAGGCTGGACCGGCCGCGACCTCGACGACATGCTCTTCTACGGCGTGCTCGGCGTGATCCTGGGTGGGCGCCTCGGCTACGTGCTGTTCTACAAGGCCGATTGGTATTTCGCCCACCCGCTCGACATCTTCAAGGTCTGGGAAGGCGGCATGGCGTTCCACGGCGGCTTTCTCGGCGTGGTCGTGGCGATGATGCTGTATGCGCGCATGCGCGGCCGCTCGTGGATGCAGGTGACCGATTTCATCGCGCCGATGGTGCCGTGCGGGCTTGCCGCAGGGCGCCTGGGCAACTTCATCAACGGTGAGCTGTGGGGACGCGTGTCGTCGCCCAACCTGCCGTGGGCGATGATGTTCCCGCAGGCGCAGGGCGAAGACCGCGAGTGGTTGCTTTCGCATGCGCAGGAGGCCGTCACCAGCGGCCTGCAGGCCATTTTCGACCAGTACCACATGCTGCCGCGCCACCCCTCGCAGATCTACCAGTTCCTCGGCGAGGGCGTGCTGTTCTTCATCCTGCTGTGGCTGTACGCGCGCAAGCCCCGGCCGATGGGCGCCGTGTCCGGGGCGTTTCTGGTGGGCTACGGCGTGTTCCGCTTCGCCGCCGAATTTGCACGCGAGCCGGACAACTTCCTCGGCCTGCTGGCGATGAACCTGTCGATGGGGCAGTGGCTGTCGCTGCCGATGATCCTGATCGGCATCGCCATGCTGGTCTGGTCCTATCGTCGTGCAGGCAACGGTGCAAAAAGCCAGGCACACGCCTGACGTCGCCGCCGCGCAAAGAAAAAGCCACCGAACTTCGGTGGCTTTTTTCATGGACCGGCTCGCGGCTTATTTCAGCATCTGCACGGCGCCGGAAACCGTCACCGTGACCTGCGCCTTGCCGCCCTCGATGGGCACCGGCGCCGAATCGAACGATGCCGGAGCGGCTGCCATGCGCATCATCGGACGCGGGCCCGGATTGTTGCTGCCCTCGCTCACGTGCACGTCGCGGATCGTGTAGCTCGTGTAGCCAAACAGCTTGGTGGTTGCCAGCGCCTTGTCGCGGAATGCACTCACAGCCTGATCGATCAGCTTGGCTTCCGCCGCCGTGCGCGCCTCGCGCGAGAGCGTGAAGTTCACGTTCTGCACCTGCATCTGATTGGCCAGCTGCCCGGCGAGCTTGGAGGCGGCCGCGAAATCCTTCGAGGTCAGGCGCACTTCCGCGCGGCCCCGCCACACGCTGATCTTGCCATTGCGATCGGTGTTCGGATAGATGTTGAAGCCGCCGGTTTCCGCCTGCACGCCGGAGGTCCGCTTGGCCTGGTTGATGACCTCATCCGCCTTGCGTGACAGGGCCGTCGAGATCGTGCCCGGGTCGGCACCTTCCTGCTCGGCGGCCAGCGTGAGCGTCACGGTGTCGGTGGGGACTTCAGCTACGGCCTGGGCATCCAGCGAGAGCACGCCCGAATGATTCGTCTCAGGTGCGGCTTGCGCGACAGCGGTCGTCATCATTGCAGTCCCCAGAATGGTTGCGGCCAGGACAGATTTCATTGTGTTCTCCCAAAAAAGCAATGTGATGCTTCTGACTGGGCGCCGCGCGCATCGTTCATCACGTTTGTAACAATTCCCAGCCGAAGCACGCCATTCACTCAGGATCGCGCATCAATTTGGTGGTGATGTAGCGCCATTGCGCGGGGGTGACGGGCGTGATCGACAGGCGATTGCCTCGCTGCAGCACCGTCATGTCGGCGAGCTGCTCGTGCGCGCGCAGCGTGGGCAGGTCGATCAGCGCGCATTTGCGCACGAACTTCACGTCGACGAGCATCCAGCGCGGTGCGTCCGGTTTGGATGCGGGGTCGTGATAGGGGCTCTTGGCGTCGAACTGCGTCGGATCGGGGTAGCTCGTCGAGCAGATTTCCGCCAAGCCCGCAATACCTGGCTGCGGACAGGACGAGTGGTAGAACAGCACGCCATCGCCGATGCGCATGCGGTCGCGCATGAAGTTGCGTGCCTGATAATTGCGCACGCCCGTCCAGGGCAACGTGCCCTGGGCGTGGAGCGTGTCGATGCTGGCCTCGTCGGGCTCAGACTTCATCAGCCAGTATTGGGCGGCCATGGTGCGCGAGCGGAAGTGGCGGTGTGCGCAGCATAGCAACACGGCGATGCGGCTGCACCACGCAGCACGCAAAAGAAAAGGCGATCGTGCGCAATGCACGACCGCCTTTGTTGGGTCCCCACCTCGGCCGCTAGGCCCGCCTCCTGAACCCAAGTACGGTTCAGAGTGGCTGCGGAAGCCGCATTTCGGGTACATCACCGGCGCAGGGAGCACACGACTTTCGTCGCATGCTGTGCACCGGAAGACGCGCGCGCCCACACGGCATGTCCCGCACCAAGCAATGCTTATCGGTTCAAGGAATGTATGACCTTGGCGAACCAGGCAGGGAAACTGTCAGACGCATCGTCACGCTGCTTTTGATGCATGGCGATGCGTCTGAGAATTCATCGCAGGCAACCGATTTTTCTCGAGTCTGGAGCCGCTAAAGCCTTATGTTGAAAGGGTTTGCGGGCAGTTGCCGGAAGCCATTGGGTGACACTATACACCCGTTCGCATCCGAACCCAAGCCCGGATGCGATCCGGTTACAAACACGTTTTGTATGGGGTCAAACGACTTCGCCGTACTGGCGCAGCGCTTCATCGGCGCGTGCATTCAGGTCGGCCAGCTTGGCACGGATGGTGTCGACCGGCAGCGCGGCATCGGCGGCGGCCTGGCGCTGCATCGACAGCAGGTCCGAGGCGATGCTGATGGCGGCCATGACGGCCACGCGCTCGATGCCCTTGGTGTTCGAGCCGTTCTTGATGCGCGTCATCTGGGTGTCCACCATGGCGGCGGCTTCGCGCAGCGCGGCTTCGTTTTCGGGCGAGACGGCAAATTTGTAAGCCTGCCCGGCGATGTTCACTTCAATCTGCTTGCTGCTCATGCTTAGGTCTCCGGATGCGGGGCAGGGGCGGCGGTGGCGTCATCGCCGGCGGCCTGGCCGAGGAGGTCAAGCTGCCGGGCGTCGGTGGCCGTGGGCAGCTTGTCGAGAATCGACTGGATGCGCAGTTGCGCTTCCTCGATCTTGGCATTGAGCACGCTGCGATCAGCGACCATGGCATCGCGCTCGGTCCTGGCGGTCTCGGCCTCGGCCTGCAGCCGCTCGACTTCGGCGCGCAGGCGCTGGTTCTCGGCGGCAAGCGCGTCGGCGTGACGCAGCACGCGCGTGAGCTTGTCGGCAAGTTGTTCGAGTTCGTTCAGCATTGGTTGTCAATCGGAATCGAGTGGGGGGATTTTAGCCCATCGCTGCGGCAGCGCCTGTCCTCCATACGGATGCGCAATGCGAGGCGGCGCGCGGGGCACAACGGGCGACGGGCTTATTTGGCGAGCAGGACGGCGTTTGGCGTTAAACTTCGCGGCGTCCTGGTGCCCGCAGCACCATCTGCAGTTAAACGGGAAGCAGGGAGCGCGCGCCCCCAAAGCGATGCGCCAACCTGCGCTGCCCCCGCAACGGTAAGCGAACGTCGCGGTGCCCGCCATCTCGCCAAGAAGATGGGCGCCGCGCGGTCTGTCCAACCAAGCCACTGTTCCCTTGGGAATGGGAAGGCGGACGGGCCGCTTCGCCAGCCCGGATACCGGCCAGGACGGTGGATCTCAGAGGATCGGTCAACGATCCGGGTGCGCCGCCCGAGCTTGGCCCTGTGATGCCCGCCGTACCCCGTGTACGGCTGCGCTCCCGGGGCCGACGTCGGACTGCTCGCCACGGACCGTGAGCCGGTCCAGAGCCGATGTGAGGGAACCGCATCGAGATCCTGCTGCCAGCGACCCGCGGGGGAACGGGTCCGGCTGACGCTTCTTGTCTTTTCAACATGAGCTTGACTACAAAGCGGCCACTCCGGAAGCCCCGGACGGCCATGCGTGCGCTTGCCGGTGCACGATTGGGGGTTGTTGCAGGGGTCATGGCAGGTGCGGTTGCGCCGGCCTGGTCACAAAGCAATGCACAGGCGAACGGGACGCCGGTGGGTGAACTGAATCCGACCGTGGTGACCGCCTCGCGGGGCGAGCAGCCGCTCTCCGATGCGCTGCCGCACACCACGGTCATCAGCCGCACCGACATCGAGCGCTCGCAGGCGCCGGATGCGGTGACGCTGCTGCGCCGCGAGGCCGGTATCGAAATCGCCCAGAACGGCGGCCCCGGCACCAACGCCAGCCTGTTCATGCGCGGCGCCAGTTCCAACCAGACGCTGGTGCTGATTGACGGCGTGCGTGTGAGTTCTGGCACATCGGGCGGCGCGCAGATCGGGCAACTGATGGCAGACCAGATCGACCACATCGAAGTCGTGCGCGGTAATGTGTCGGCGCTCTATGGCTCGGACGCGGTCGGTGGCGTGGTGCAGATCTTCACGCGCAGCGGTCGCGGCCATGCGCCGCTGGCCAATGCGGAGATCGAATACGGCGCGCGCAACACCAAGCGCGCGCAGGCGGGCATCAGCGGGTCGGTGGGCGAGCGTGGCGATACGTCGTTCGCCGTGTCGGTGTCTGAGTTCAAGACCAGCGGGTTCTCGACCATGAACCCGCTACTGGCGCCGAAAGCGAACCCGAACGACAACCCCTACACGAACAAGAGCGTGTCGGCGCAGCTGTCGCATCGGTTCTCTGCGGACTGGCAGGCGGGGCTGACGTACTTCCAGACCTGGGGCGATGTCAGCTACGACAGCAGTTTCGGCAAGCCGACCGACATCAACACGGCGCACAACGTGGTGCGCTCGATGTCCGCCTTCGTGGATGGCAAGGTGACGCAGGACTGGAAGACGCGCGTGACGCTCTCGCAAGGGGATGACCGCAGCCTGAACTTCACCAACGGCGTGCCGCAGGTGCCCGCGCGTTTCAACACGCGCAACCAGACGGCGAGCTGGCAGAACGACTGGACCTTCCTGCCGAACCAGCTGCTCAAGGTCGGCCTGGAACATCTGCAGACCAGCATCGACAGCGACGCCTACGATGTGCCCACGCGCAACGTCGACTCCGGCTACATCGGCTACGAAGGCAAGTTCGGCCCGCACCAGTTGCAGCTCAATCTGCGCCGTGACCGCTATTCGGATTTCGGCGGCGCCAACAGCTACTACGCCGGCTACGGCTTTGCGTTCAACCCGCAGTGGAAGGCGGTGGCGAGCGTGAGCAACGCCTTCCGCGCGCCGAGCTTCAATGAGTTGTACTACCCGTTCTTCGGCAACCCGAACGTGCAGCCGGAAAAGGCGCGCTCGGTGGAGGGCGGCGTGGAATATAACGGCGCGATCGGCCTGGTCCGCATGACGGTGTTCGAGACGGACTACAGCAACCTGATCACCTCCGTGTGCGATGCCGCGTTCAACTGCGCGGCTGCCAACGTCAACCGCGCGCGGGTGAACGGCGTCGAGACTTCGTACCGCGGTTCCATCTATGGCGTGGACGTGCGCGCCAGCTTTACCATGCAGAACCCGCAGGACTTGTCGGCCAACCAGTTGCTGTCGCGTCGTGCACGGCACTTCGGCAGCGTCTCGGCGTACAAGACGGTCGGGCCGTTCTCGGCGGGCGTGGAGTGGAACGCGGCGGGTGATCGGCAGGACTCGACGAGGGCGCTGGGCGGTTACGGCGTGCTGAACCTCGTCGGCCGCTACCAGATCACGCGCGACTGGGCGTTGTCCGCTCGCCTGGAGAACGTGACGAACAAGAACTACCAGTTGATCTATCCGTACAACACGGCATCGCGTGGAGTGTTCTTCACGCTGTCGTGGCAACAGCACGAACCGAAGCGATGACGACACCTGCACTGCCCGCTCGCGCGGCACGCGGTTTTGCCTGGCGGCTGTGGTCGCTGCTGGCCCTCGCGTGCGTGGTGGTGCTGCTGGCGTCGCTGATGCTCGGCAGCGTGCGGCTGTCGCCTGCAGAAGTCTGGCGGGCCTTGACTGGCGGCGGCGATGGCCTGGCAGCAGGCATCGTCACCGAGCTGCGCCTGCCGCGTGCGGGCGCGGCATTTGCGGCCGGCGGGCTGCTCGCGTTTGCGGGCGCGCTCATGCAGATGCTGCTGCGCAATCCGCTGGCCGATCCGTATGTGCTGGGCGTGTCGGGCGGCGGTGCGGTGGCGGCCCTCACGGCGATGCTGTTTTCGCTGCCGTGGTGGGCGGTGCAGACCAGTGCCGGCGCGGGGGCGTTGCTGTCGATGGCGCTGGTGGCAGCGCTGGCGCGCCAGCACCTGTGGCGCGGTGAACCCGGCGAAGCGAATGCGCGTCTGCTGCTCGGCGGCGTGGTGATGGCTTCGGGCTGGGTTGGCCTCATTACCCTCATTCTGACGGTCGCGCCCGAGAACAAGCTGCGCGGCATGATCTTCTGGATGGTCGGCGACCTTGGCGGCGCCGATCGTTACGTCGGCGCCTTGATTGCGCTGGTGGCGGCGGTGGCCGTGGTGCTGCCTCATGCTCGGGACCTCAATGTGCTGCTCGCGGGCGAGATGCGCGCCCGCGCGCTCGGCGTGCCGGTGGCGCGCGTGCGGGCGCTGATCTACGTGGTGGCGTCGCTGTGCACCGCCGTGGCCGTGACGATGGCAGGCTCCGTCGCCTTTGTCGGCCTGCTCGTGCCGCACATGGTGCGCCTGGCGTGGACGCGCGACGTGCGCATCCACCTGCCCGCCACCGCGATGGCCGGCGGCGGCCTGCTGATGCTGGCCGACCTGATCGCCCGCACGCTCATCGCGCCGACGCAACTGCCGGTGGGCGTGATCACCACGATGATCGGCGTGCCCACCTTCCTCTACCTGCTGATGCGGAGCGCGCGATGAGCTGGCTGCGCCGCACACCCGCACCGCCGGCATTTGCGCAGATGGAGGCGGCGCCCGAACTGGCCTTGCACGATCTGCGTGTGGCGGTGGAAGGGCGCGTGCTGATCGGGCGCCTGTCGATGACGGCGACGGCCGGCCAGCTCTGGAGCGTGGTCGGCCCCAACGGCGCAGGCAAATCGACGTGGCTCTCGGTGCTTGCAGGGCTGCGCGCGCCGGACGGCGGCAGCGTCACGCTCGACGGGGCGCCGCTCGCCGACTGGCCAGCCGTGGCGCTGGCACGCCGCCGCGCCTTCCTGCCACAGACGCTGCACGACACGTTTCCGGTCTCCGTCCATGACGCCGTGATGACGGGCCGCCATCCCCACCTCGCGCGCTGGGAATGGGAGGGCGATGCCGATGCACGTGCTGTCGATGCTGCCCTCTCTGCGCTGCACCTGCAGCCGCTGGCGCAGCGCGACGTCCGCACACTTTCCGGCGGCGAGCGGCAGCGCGTGGCGATCGCCTCGGTGATTGCGCAGGACGCTCGCGTGCTGCTGCTCGACGAACCCGTCGCGCACCTGGACTTGCATCAGCAGATTGCCGTGCTCCGCCTGCTGCTTGAAGGCTGCCGCAAGCACGGCTGGCTCGTCATGCTGACCGTGCACGATTTGAACCTCGCGCGCCGCTTTGCCACCCATGCGCTGTTGATGGACGGCGCGGGCCACACGATTGCCGGCAAGGCAGCCAACGTGCTCACGCCCGAGCACTGCGCGCGCGTGCTGCGCACCCCGATTGCCGAGGTGGCCGACGGCCGCCGCACGGCACTGATTCCGGATGACCCCGATGACCATGCCTGAAAACGAAGACGGCGGCCTCAATGCCCGCCATCGCATCCGCATGCAACGCAAGAAGGCCGTGGTGGACGCCAGGATCGCGGCCGCCACCGACGTACGCGGCGTGCTGCTCGTCAACACCGGCAACGGCAAGGGCAAATCGAGCTCGGGCTTCGGCATGGTGATCCGCGCGATGGGGCACGACATGCAGGTGGGTGTCGTGCAATTCATCAAAGGCGCGATCCCCACCGGCGAAGAGCGTTTCCTGCGGCGGTTTCCCGAGCAATGCCGCTTCCACGTCATGGGCGAAGGCTATACGTGGGAAACGCAGGACCGCACGCGCGACATCGAGAAGGCGCAAGCCGCGTGGGCCTGCGCCCGCGAGCTGCTGAACGATCCGTCGATTGGCCTGGTGCTGCTCGATGAGCTGAACATCGCGCTCAAATACCACTACCTGGACGTGCAGACGGTGCTGGCCGACCTGCGCGCCCGGCCGGCAGCGCAGCATGTCGTCGTCACCGGGCGCGGCGCGCCACCCGAGCTGATCGAAGCGGCCGATACCGTGACCGACATGACACTCGTCAAGCACGCGTTTTCGCAGGGCGTCCAGGCGCAGCCGGGGGTGGAACTGTGATGGCCCCCGCGATGCGCATTCCCCCGTTTGATGACGCACTGCGCGCGCGTCTGCAGGCCGCCGTAGACACCAAGACCAAGCCGCTCGGCGCGCTGGGCCGGCTCGAAGCGCTGGCCGTGCAGATCGGGCTGATCCAGAACACCGAGGCGCCGCAACTGATCCGCCCGGCCATGGTGGTGTTCGCGGCGGACCACGGCATCGCCCATGCCGGCGTGAGCGCGTATCCGCAGGCCGTGACGGCGCAGATGGTGCTCAACTTCGTGGCGGGTGGCGCTGCGGTCAACGTGTTTTGCCGCCAGCACGGCTTTGCGCTCGAAGTCGTGAACGCCGGCGTCGCCGCGCCGCTGTGGGCAGGCGACACACCGGGCCTGGTCGATGCGCCCATCAGCCCGGGCACGCGCGATTTCGCCCAGCAGCCCGCCATGACCGCCGAGGAGCGCGACCGCGCCATCGCGCTCGGCGCCCAGCGGGTGGCGCACCACGCGACGCTCGGCAGCAACGTCATTGCACTCGGCGAAATGGGCATCGCGAACACGGCGTCGGCTGCCTGCCTGATGGCGCGGCTGTGCGATCTGCCGGTGGCGCAATGCGTCGGTCGCGGCACCGGGCTGGACGATGCGGGCCTGGCCCGCAAGCGCGCCGTGCTGGAAGCCGCCATGGCGCGGCATGCACAGGTGAAGGCGCCGCTTGACGTGCTCGCCTGTTTCGGTGGCTTCGAGGTGGCAGCGATGGTCGGCGCGGTCCTGGAGGCGGCGCGGCGGCGCATGGTCATCCTCGTCGACGGCTTCATCGCCACGGCGGCCGTGCTGGTGGCGGCGCGCGTGGCGCCCGGCGTGCTGCGCTATTGCGTATTCGGCCATGTGTCGGATGAACGCGGGCATCGCGCGCTGCTGGAGGTGCTCGATGCGCGACCGCTGCTGTCGCTGTCGTTGCGGCTGGGCGAGGGCAGCGGGGCGGTGCTGGCGTATCCGCTGGTCGTGTCTGCCGTGGCGTTCCTGCGCGAGATGGCGACTTTCGCCAGCGCCGGCGTGAGCGAGCGCGCGTAGCCATGAACCCGTTGCGCGAACACTGGCAGGCGCTGTGGATGGCGGTCGGGTATTTCACCCGCATCCCCGTACCGGCGTGGGTCGGGCTCGGTCCCGATACCTGGCAGGCCGGGCTGAATCGCGCGGCGCGGTACTTTCCGCTGGTGGGCTGGCTGGTGGGCGCGGTGGCTGCGGCGGTGTACTGGCTGGTGTCGCGCACCGTGCCTGCGCCCGGCGTGGCAGTGGCCGTGTCGATGGCGGCCACGCTGCTGCTGACCGGCGCGTTCCACGAAGACGGCCTGGCCGATTGCGCGGATGGCTTCGGCGGCGGTTACACAGCCGAAGACCGCCTGCGCATCATGCACGACTCGCGCATCGGCGCGTTCGGGGCGATTGCGGTGTGCATGGCGCTGCTGCTCAAGTGGCAACTGCTGAGTGCGATGGCGTCGCATGGCACGGCGATCCTCGCAGCAATGGTTTGTGCCCATGCCGCCAGCCGTGCAGCCGCGGTGAGCTACCTCCTCACGCATGACTACGTGCGCACCGAAGGCAAGGCCAAGCCCGTCGCCCAACGCATGCGCTGGGCCGGAGCGCTGTGGGCCAGTGCATTCGGCATCGTGCCGCTGCTGTGGTTCGGGGCCGTGTGTGCAGCGCTCGTTGTCGTGGGGCTCATCGTTGCGCGCTGGCTGCTGGGCCGCTACTTCGTGCGCCGCATCGGCGGCATCACCGGCGATTGCCTGGGGATGGCGCAGCAACTCTTTGAACTGCTGATCCTGTGGGGGCTGCTGGCGTGGATTTCATCCTGATCCGCCATGCGCGGCCTGCCATGACGGCCGGGCTGTGCTACGGCCGCACCGACCTGCCGCTGGCCGACCCGATGGACCCGCATCCTTCGGCCATCGTCGACAAGCTCACCGCACACGCGCCGCACCGCCTGCTGGCAAGCCCGCTCCAACGTAGCCGCCTGACAGCGGAGGCGATCGCGCGCGTGGCCGAGGTGCGTGCTGTCGAAATCGATGCCCGCTTGATGGAGCTGGACTTTGGCACCTGGGAAGGCTGCCAGTGGGACGACCTGCCGCGCGCCCAGGTGGATCGGTGGGCGCATGACCTCGTGCACGGGAACCCGCATGGCGGCGAATCGGCGGCGGACCTGCTGGCGCGGGTGACCGCCTGGGCGGAAGCCACCGCGGCCGCCGAGGCATCGTGCGTGTGGGCGGTCACGCATGCCGGCTGCATGCGCGCCTTGGCTGCCCATTGGCTGCAGCGTCCGCTGGCCGAAACGCTGCAATGGCCGCTGCAATGGGGCGCCGCGTGCGGCTTTCGCGTGCAGCCCGACGGTTTGCCGGTGCTGCTGTTCTGGAACCGATGAGGCGCTACGCCCGACGCGCGGCCAACGTCAGCGTCCGATCCTGGCGTGCATCCCGAGCCGCCGCGTGCGCGCCTCTTCCAGGTCTTCGCACAACTGCGTGGCGGCCTCCACCAGGCGTGGCCCGAAGCGGTTGATGAGGTCGCCGTTGATCGTAAAGAGGTTGCCGCGCTGCACGGCCTGCAACTGGGGCCAGCGCTTCCAGCCGTCGAGCGTGTCGATGGGGCGATTGCCCTGCGTGGCGCCCATGCTGGCCGTCAGCAGCACCTCGGGGTTGGCCGCGATCACAGCCTCCGCCGAGACCGTCGGCACCAGCAGCGGCTCGCTGGCAAACACGTTGCGGCCGCCGCATAGCGCCAGCATGTCGGAGAAGATGTGCTGGCCGTTGAGCGTCATCAGCGGCTGTTCCCACACCTGGTAGAACACCGTCACGGGCGGGCGGCCGCTGTAGCGGTTGCGCAGGCCATCGACGCGCTGGCGGAACTGCTGCGCGGCGTCGTGGGCGCTGGCGCGCGTGTCGAGCAGCGTGCCGAGCGCTTCGATGGAGCGCGGGATGTCCGCCATGCGATGCGGTTCAGAAAAGAACAGCGGAATGCCAAGCGCACGGAGCCGGTCGAGCTGCTTCTGCGCATTGCCGTGGCGCCAGACGACCACCAGGTCGGGCTTGAGCGCGGCGATGCGCTCGAGGTCCAGCGACCGGTTGTCGCCCACGCGCGGAATGTCGCGGGCGGCGGGCGGGTAGTCGCTGTACGTCACGGTACCGACGATGCGCGCGCCGCCGCCCGCCGCGAACAGCAGTTCGGTGGCGTGCGGCGCAAGGCTGACGATGCGCTGCGCAGGGCGTTGCAGCGTGACGGCGGCGCCGGTGTCGTCGGTGACGGAGATTGCGGCAAGGGCGGGGGCGACCGCGGCGAGCAGGGCGGCAAGGCCGAGCGCGGCAACACCGCGGGCAAGGTGGCTGAAACGGACTGTCATCAAACGGGGCGGGGGGAGGCGGTCATGCGGAAAGCGACAGCGATGCTAACGCATCGTCCAGGCGTTGCCATCCGGGTTCATCCGCAGGCAAGCCGAAGCGCAGGCCCGCGACGGGCCCATCGAACAGGCGGGTCCAGACGCCGACCCGCGCCAGCCGTGCGTGAAGCGCCGGTGCCTCGGCCGTCGGTGCCCAGGCAAACAGCGGCGTGGCGGTGTTGCGCAGGCCGTGGCGATCCAGCAACGCATGCAGCCGCGCGCCTTCAGCTTGCAGGCGCGCGCGCGTGGCGCTCTGCCACGGCGCGTCGGCCAGCGCGGCACGCACCACGGCGCGCGCCGGGCCGTTGACGGTCCAGTGGCCCAAGGCGTCGCGCAGCGCATCCACGAGTTCCGGCGCAGCCAGCGTGAAGCCGATGCGCGCTCCGGCCAGCCCATAGAACTTGCCGATCGAACGCAGGACCACCAGGCCCGGCGCCCCCGCCAACGGCGCCATCGTCGGGCCATCGTCGAACGCCTCGATGAAGGCCTCGTCGACGATCAGCGTGCCGCCGCGCACAAGCAGGCGCGCATGCCAGTCGCGCAGCGTTTGCGCGGGCAGCAGGCGTGCGGTCGGGTTGTTCGGGTTGACGACGACGAGATGCCGCACGTTGGCCGGCAGGTCGGTGAAGAACGCGTCTTCGGGCAGCGGTACGACGGTGTGGCCGGCTCGCGCGAAGGCCGGCGCGTATTCGCTGTAGCCGGTCTGCGCAATGCCGACGCGCCCGCGCGGCAGCAACGCCGGCAGCCCGCGGATGGCCGCCTGCGAGCCGGCCACCGCCAGCACCGCACGCGTATCGCTCACGCCGTAATGCGCGGCGGCTTGCACTTCGAGCCCATCGTCTTCGGGCAGTCGCAGCCAGGCATCAGCCGGGATGGGCGGAACGGGATAGCCGCGCGGATTGATGCCGGTCGAGAGATCCAGCCAACCACCGGCCGGCTCGCCGTAGCGGGCACGGGCGGCGGCCAGGTTGCCGCCATGGACGATGCCGCTCATGACGCGCTCCACGCGATGACGGCGAGGCTGCCCAAGATGGCCAGCCACCACCACAGCGTGCGCGAGACCAGAGCCAGTGCGCGCGTGATGTCGGCCGCGGCGACGGGCGCGCCGGTGCCCAGCGGTGGGCGCGGCTCATCCACGCCTTCGTAGCGCGCGGTGCCGCCAAGCTTCACGCGCAGGCTGCCGGCGCCGGAGGCCATCACCGGGCCTGCGTTGGGGCTCGACCATTGCGGCGCCTGTGCGCGCCAGCAGCGCAGCGCATCACCGGTGTGGCCGAGCAGCGCATAGCTCGTGGCCGTGAGCCGGGCGGGCACCCAGTTGAGCACGTCGTCGATGCGTGCGGCTGCCCAGCCGAAACCGGCAAAGCGCGCATTGCGGTAGCCCCACATCGCGTCCAGCGTGTTGGCCAGCCGGTACAGCACCACGCCGGGGGCGCCTGCCACGACGAGCCAGAACAGCGGCGCAAAGATGGCGTCGCTGCCGTTCTCGAGGGCCGATTCCACGGCGGCACGAGCAATGGGCTCGCCGTCGGCATCGTGCAGGTCGCGCGAGACGATGCGCGACGCCAGTGCGCGTGCGCGGGGCAGATCGGCATCGCGCAGCGCAAGCGCGATCGGGGCGATGTGGTCATGCAGGCTGCGTGCGCCGATGGCGATGTAGAGCGCGATGGCATCGAGCGCCGTCACGCACCATGGCGAGGCGCCTCGCGCCCCGGTGACGAACCACCCCGCCACCAGCACGAACGGCAGGACGGCGATCGCCCACGCGATGAGCCCGGCGGTGCGCGACCACGCCAGCGCGGCAGGCCTGCGGTTCATGGCGCGTTCCACGGCAGTGGCGATGCGCCCGAAGCCGACCAGCGGATGCCAGCGCGGCACCTCGCCGAACAGGCGATCAAGCAGCACGCCCCCGAGCGCAGCGAACGCAACGAGTGGCCACCCGAGATCGAACACGCCGCCCAGCATGGCACTCACTTCGTCGCGCCGAGTGCCGGCCCCTTCACGACCATCGGAATGCCCGCGACCAGCAGATGCACGTTGTCGGCCAATGCGGCGAGGCGCTGGTTCAGCCGTCCAAGCTCATCCACGTAGAAGCGCGTGACGGCGCCCATCGGTACCACGCCCAGTCCGATCTCGTTGCTCACCAGGATGATGTCGCCGGGCACCAGCGGCAGCGCGGTGAGCAGCGCGTCGATCTCGTGCGTCCAGGCCTCGGGCGGGGTGATGACGCCGGTGTCGGGGTAGGCGTGCGGCGCGGCCGGGTCGCCGAACAGCAGGTTGTTGAGCCACAGCGTCACGCAATCGACCAGGACGCAACCGCCGTGCTGGGCGTGTGTGTAGAGCGCTTCCGCCAGGTGCACGGGCTCTTCCACGAGTCCCCACGCGGCGGGGCGGCGCGCGCGGTGCAGGGCCACGCGCAACTGCATCTCGTCGTCGCCCTCCCGCGCGGTGGCGAGGTACGTGACGGGACCCGTACATTGCAGCGCGAGCTGTTCGGCGTGGTGGCTCTTGCCCGAGCGGGCGCCACCGAGGACGAGCGTAAGACGGCGTGACATCCGTGCATTCTAGCGAGGGCGCGGCGAGGGCGGGTGCGATAATCCGCGCATGTCGAAAGCACCTTTCCTTGTGCCGCCGCGGGGCACGCTGATGATCCAGGGCACCACGTCGGACGCCGGCAAGAGCACGCTCGTCGCGGGGCTGTGCCGCGTGGCGCGCCGTGCGGGTGTGCGCGTGGCGCCGTTCAAGCCGCAGAACATGGCGCTGAACAGTGCCGTCACCGCAGACGGCGGGGAGATCGGTCGTGCACAGGCGCTGCAGGCGCAGGCCGCCGGCGTCGCCCCCACGGTCGACATGAACCCCGTGCTGCTCAAGCCCAATAGCGACACCGGCGCGCAGATCATCATCCACGGCCAGCCGCGCTGCGATCTCGACGCCCGCGCGTATCACGCCTACAAGCCCACCGCCATGGCGGCCGTGCTCGAATCGCACGCACGGCTGCGCGCGCAATACGAGCTCGTGCTCGCGGAAGGCGCCGGCAGCCCCGCCGAGATCAACCTGCGGGACCGCGACATCGCCAACATGGGCTTTGCGCAAGCCGTCGACTGCCCCGTCGTGCTGGTCGCCGATATCGACCGCGGCGGCGTGTTCGCGCACCTGCTCGGCACGCTCGCGTGTCTGTCCGACAGCGAACGCGCGCGCGTGGCCGGTTTCGTCATCAACCGGTTTCGCGGCGATGTTTCGCTGCTCACGCCCGGCCTGGACTGGCTGACCGCGCAGACCGGCAAGCCGGTGTTTGGCGTACTGCCGTATCTGCACGGTCTGCACCTCGATGCCGAGGACGCCGTGCAGACCGCGCAGCATGCGGCAGCGGCCGACGCATTGCGCGTGGTGATCCCCGTGCTGCCGCGCGTGTCGAATCACACCGACTTCGATGCGCTGCGCGCGCATCCGCAGGTGGACGTGCGCCTCGTCGGCCCCGGGCAGCCGATTCCGCCGGCCGATCTCATCATCCTGCCCGGCAGCAAGAGCGTGCAGGCCGATCTGGCGTGGCTGCGCGCCAACGGCTGGGAGCCGGCCATCGCGAGACACCTGCGCTACGGCGGCAAGCTGATCGGCATCTGCGGCGGCATGCAGATGCTGGGCCGGCGCCTGCATGACCCCCAAGGCCTCGAAGGCGCGCCCGGCAGCAGCGATGGCCTCGGTTATCTCGACTTCGAAACCACGCTCGAAGCCGCCAAGCAGTTGCGCCACGTGCGCGGCACATTGGCCGAGGGCGGGGCGGGCGTCACCGGCTATGAAATCCACATGGGCGTGACCGACGGCCCGGCACTCGCGCGGCCCGCCGTGTGCCTCGACGACGGCAGACTGGACGGGGCGGTCTCGGCCGATGGGCAGATTCTGGCCACGTACCTGCACGGGCTGTTTGATGCGCCCGAGGCGTGTCGCGCGCTCCTGGCCTGGGCGGGCGTGCGTGATGCGCAGGCACAGGACTACGCCGCCCTGCGGGAGGGCTCGATCGAGCGGCTGGCGGGCGTCTGCGAGGCACATCTCGACCTCGCCGCGCTGTTTGGGACCTTTCCGCCGCCGTCACATACCCGCTGAGCCATAATCCGCAGAGATGCAGATTTTCCGGGTGATCGACCCGGCACACGAGTTCGACGAGCACAAGGAGGCAGGCATGCCGGTGGCCGTTGTAGCGAATCCGAAGGGCGGGGTGGGCAAGACCACGTTGGCGACCAACCTGGCCGGCTATTTTGCGGCCCAGGGCCACGCCGTGATGCTGGGCGACACCGACCGCCAGCAGTCTTCCCGCGAATGGCTGGCATTGCGCCCAGAGACCGCCCGGCCCATCCGCACGTGGGAAATCAATGCCGACCACATCGCCAAGCCACCCAAAGGTACGACGCACGTCGTGCTGGACACGCCGGCTGGCCTGCATGGCTGGCGCCTGGGCGACCTGGTCAAGATGTCAGGCTACGTGATCGTGCCGCTGCAGCCTTCGATGTTCGACATCCTGGCCACGCAGTCCTTCCTGCGCAGGCTGGCCGACGAAAAGCCGATCCGCCACGGCGAGGTCAAGCTGGGCGTGGTCGGCATGCGGGTGGACATGCGCACGCGTGCCGCCGAGCAACTCCAGCGCTTCGTGCAGGGCCTGGACGTGCCCATCCTGGGCTACCTGCGCGATACCCAGAACTATGTGCAACTCGCCGCGCACGGGCTCACGCTGTGGGACGTGGCGCCGTCGCGCGTGGCGAAAGATGTGGAGCAGTGGAGCGGTATCCTGGCCTGGCTCGGCGCGCGGCCCGTAGAGGCGTCGCCCGCCAACGCGTCGGTGGCAGCATGAAAAAAGCCCGGCAACTTGCAACTGCCGGGCTTTTTCGTGGACCGCCTTCGCTCAGATCTCGAGATTGTCGATCAGGCGGGTCTTGCCGAGCTTGGCGGCGGTCAGCACCACCAGCGGCTCGCCGGCGGCGATGTTCTCGGGCGTCGGCACCTGCAGGTCGGAGCGGCGGCGCACGGCCACGTAATCGGGCTGCCAGCCGCGGCCGCGCAGGTACTCCATCGCCTTGTTGGTCACCTCTTCGTGCGACGCCTGGCCCTGCAGCACGGTCTCCAGGACGTCCTGGCGCACCCGGTGCAGCATGCGGTACAGCTCGGGCGCCTCGGCGCGCTCTTCGTTGGTCAGATAGGCGTTGCGCGACGACAGCGCGAGGCCGTCGTCCGCGCGCACCGTTTCCGCCGGGATGATGTCCACCGGCAGCGCAAACTGGTTGGCCATGCGGCGCACGATCATCAACTGCTGGTAATCCTTCTTGCCGAACACCGCCACGCGCGGCTGCACGCACGAAAACAGCTTCATCACCACCGTGCACACGCCCTTGAAGAAGCCGGGGCGGAACTCGCCTTCGAGGATGTCGCCCAGATCATGCGGCGGCTCGACGCGGTATTCCTGCGGCTCGGGGTACATGTCGCGCTCGGTGGGCGCGAACAGGACGTATACGCCTTCCTTCTGCAGCTTTTCGATGTCGTCCTGCAGCGTGCGCGGGTATTTGTCGAAGTCTTCGTTCGGGCCGAACTGGAGGCGGTTCACGAAGATGGACGCCACGACGGGGTCGCCGTGCTGGCGCGCCAGTCGCATCAGGCTCAGATGGCCCTCATGCAGGTTGCCCATGGTCGGCACGAAGGCGACGCGGTTCTGGCCGCGCAGCTGGTCGCGCAGTTCCTGGATGGACGAGATGACTTTCATGCGGTCTGGTTATGGGCCGACGTTCAGGTCGGCGAGTAGGCGAGGCGCACGTAAATGGGTGCGTAGGGTTCAGCCTGGGTGATTTCCACCAGGGATTCGCGGGAGAGCTCCAGCATGGCGACAAAGTTGACCACCACGATGGGCGCGCCCTTGCCGGACTGGATCGCTTCTTCAAACAGCTCGGTGAATTCCATGAACCGGGCGTGCTGCAGGCGGCGCAGGATCTGGCTCATGTGCTCGCGCACGGACAGCTCTTCGCGCGAGATCTTGTGGTGCTGCGTGAGCTTCGCGCGGCGCAGCACGTCGGCCCACGCAGCGCGCAGGTCGTCGGTATTGACGTCGGGATAGCGCGGCGCGAGGCTCTGTTCGATGTAGACCTGCGCGCGCAGGAAGTCGCGTCCCAGCTGCGGCAGGGCATCGAGCTTCTGCGCGGCCAGCTTCATCTGCTCGTATTCGAGCAGACGGCGCACAAGCTCCGCGCGCGGGTCTTCGGGCTCGGTGCCTTCGTCGGTCTTCTTGACCGGCAGCAGCATGCGCGACTTGATCTCGATCAGCATGGCCGCCATCAGCAGGTACTCGGCGGCCAGCTCGAGGTTGGTTGCGCGGATCTGCTCGATGTACGCCAGGTACTGCCGCGTGACCTGCGCCAGCGGAATGTCGAGCACGTTGAAGTTCTGGCGCCGGATCAGGTACAGCAGCAGGTCCAGCGGGCCTTCGAATGCTTCAAGGAAGACCTCGAGCGCATCCGGCGGGATGTAGAGATCCTGCGGGAGCTTGAACAGCGGCTCGCCGTACAGCCGTGCGAAGGCAAGGCCGTCGACCTGCGCGGGCGTGGAGTCCTGCTCGGGCGCTACGGTGGGCAGCTCGACGGGCAGCGGCAGCTTGTCCTGCGCAGAAGTGGTCATGCGGCGATCCGCTCGAGGGCCGGCGGCGGGATCAGTCCAGCGAGTAGACGTACGGCTTTTGCGGCACGCGGGCGGCCTTGGCGCGCGCACGTTCTTCCAGATCGATCGGGTCTTTGTCCCACAGCAGGGCGCGGCCCTGGCGCTGCTGCGCTTCAAGCTCGGGCTTCTGGGTCTTGAGTTCTTCCAGGAACTGGGTGATCTCGGACTTGTACAGGGACATGGCGGTAAGTGATGTTGGATGACCTTGCCCGCCCACGGCATGCCAGGGCGGATAACCGCGCATTTTACCGTATTGGCCGGCGGGCACGCCGTCTGCGGAGGGGGTCTGGATTTGTCCGCAAGGACGTTTTCGTCGCATTGACCAGGGCACCGGCCACGCCCGGTATGGTCAAATACGGCTTTCCTCGATCCGGCCGGCCCGTGGGGCGGCGCCATGTTTGCCACGATGAAGGGTTCCAACCGACCATCGCGACCATCACGACCGCCACGTTTTCGCTTTCTGGATGCGCGAGCCGCTGCGTTCGCGGCGGGCTGCGTCCTGGGTCTGGCCGGTATGCCGGTTCACGCAGAGTACGACGTCAAGATCGACGCCCCGAAGAGCATCCGTGAGTTGCTCGAGCGGCATCTGGACCTGTCGCGCTACAAGGGCCGCAAGGACATCACCGAAGACCAGCTCCAGTACATGGTCGAAACCATTGGCGACCAGGTCACCAAGCTGACGGCCACCGAGGGCTATTTCGTGCCGAAGGCCACCGCACAGATCGAAGGGCAGCCGGAGCACCGCGTCGTGCAGGTGAAGGTCGACCCTGGCCCGCGCACCACGGTCGACAGCGTGTCGCTCGACTTTACCGGGGCCATCACGCAGGAACCCAAGCGCATCGATGAGCTGAAGAAGGCCTGGGGCCTGCAGCCGGGCGTGGCTTTCCGCCAGACGGGGTGGGACAAGGCCAAGGACGACAGCCTCGCCGCGCTGCAGAGCAAACGTTACTACGCGGCCAGGCAGACGGCGTCCGAGGCGCGCATCGACCCGGATGAAAGCAAGGCGGACCTGTCCGTCGCGTACGACAGCGGGCCGGCCTACACGCTCGGGCCGCTCGACGTACAGGGCCTGTCGCGCTATCCGCGCAGCATCATCGATCGCGTGAACCCGTTGCGCGTGGGCGAGGATTACTCGGCAGACCGCCTGCAGTCCTTGCAGGCGGCCATCCAGGGCCAGCCATACTTCGCGAACGCCATCGTGGACCTGGGCGACGATCCGAAGAACCCCGTGAACGCCCCGGTGCGTGTGCGGGTGCGGGAGTACCCGCCCAACCGCCTGACCAGCGGCGTCGGCTACGGCACCGACACGGGCGCCTCGGTGGAAGGCCGGTATCAGTATCTGAACCTGTTCAACAAGGCGTGGGTGGCCGACACCCAGGCGCGCATCGAGCAACGCCGGCAGTACCTGTTCGGCAGCGTGACCCTGCCGCCGGACGAGAGGCAGTACGTCAACAGCGTCTACGCCAGCATGGACCGCACGGACACCTCCGGCACCGATACGCGCAGCTATCGCTCGGGCTTCAAGCAGACACGCGTGCGCGGCATCTACGAGACGTCGTTCACCGTCGATTTCTACTACGACGACCTGCGCCCCGACGGCGCCGAGCGCCAGTTGAGCAAGGCCCTGGTGCCCGGTTTCTCGTGGACGCGCCGCGACGTGGACGACCCGCTGTTCCCGCGGCGCGGCAACATCATCACCACGCAGATCGGCGCGGCGGTCAAGGGCGTGCTGACGGACCAGTCGTTCGTGCGTTCGTACAGCCGCATCCGGCAGTTCGTGCCGGTGGGGCAGCGCGACATCCTGGTCGCGCGGGCCGAGCTGGGGGCCGTCATCACCAGCGGTCCTGGCGACGGCGTGCCGGCCACGCTGCGCTTTCGCACGGGCGGCACGCAGTCGGTGCGCGGCTACGATTTCCAGAGCATTGGCAACAACGTCAACGGCAGCACGCTGCCCGCCAAGTTCCTCGTGACGGGCGGGCTGGAGTACCAGCGCTGGTTTCTGCCGGAATGGGGCGCCGCGGTGTTCTGGGATACCGGTACCGCCACCGACAACTGGCCGGAGCGCCGCTGGTACAACGGCGTCGGCGTCGGCGTGCGCTGGAAGAGCCCCGTCGGCCCGATCCAGCTGGATCTGGGCTACGGAATCCAGGAGAAACAGTTCCGGCCGAGCGTGTCGCTGGGCATCGCGTTCTGAGCATGAGCATGGTGGAATCGCAGACGCCCGAATCGACCCAGCCCGAAGTGCCGCCGCCCAGGCGTAACCGCCGCCGCCTGTGGCGCTGGCTGGGTGGGTTTGTCGCCTTCGTGCTCCTCATCGTGCTGGCGCTGGCCGGCTGGCTGGTCTGGGCGGTGCATTCGCAGACGGGGACGGCGCAGCTGTGGTCGCTCGTCACGCGCTTCGGTCACGCCTATGTGTCGGGCAGGCTCGTCGGTGGCACGGCGCGCGAGGGCCTGTCGCTGCGCGACGTGCACGTGCGCGCGGGCAGCACGGAGGTGCGCATCGACCACGTCGAAGGCAAGTGGGCCATCACGCGCGGCCCCTGGCATGCACACTTTGGTTACCTCACCGCCGGCAATGTCGAGGTGATCCTGCACCCGACGCCGCCATCGCCGCCGAGTGGGCCGCCCGACTCGCTGGTGGTGCCGCTGGCGCTGGACGTGGACCGGCTCGCCGTGGACCGCCTGGCCATCCGCCAGGGGACGTCCACCACCGAGCTGAAGTCGATCGCCGGCAGCCTGCATTCCGACGGCACGCATCACAACGTGCTGCTTGACGGCATGCAGACACCTGCCGGCAAGCTGGCCGCGACGCTTCGCGTGACGGGCACTCGGCCGTATCCGTTGACGGGTGCGGCGACGCTTGCGACGCAGTTCGAGGCTGGCGGGCAGAAGCAGGATGCATCGGTGTCGGCGCAGTTGGCGGGGTCGTTGGAAGCGCTGCACATCGATGCGACGGGCAGCGGCGCCAAGATGACCGCACAGGCACAGATCGACGCCACGCCGTTTGCCGCGCTGCCGTTGTCGCGCGCCGTCGTGTCGGCCGACCACGTGAACCCGCGTGCGTTTGCGCCCGGCGCGCCGCAGGCCTCGCTGTCCGTGCATGCCGACCTGCGCCCCGACGAGAAATCGCCGGTGCTGACCGTGGCGGGCCCGATCCAGATCGACAATGCCCAGGCCGGCACGCTCGACAAGCAGAAGCTTCCGCTGCAATCGCTGCGCGCGCAGGTGCGCCTGAACGAAGACGCGCAGCAACTCACCGGCCTCGACGTACGGCTGTTGGGCGGCGCGCAGCTCACCGGGGGCGCCGACGTGAAGAAGGGCCACGGCGCGCTGCGGGTGGAAGTGCGCCAGCTCGATCTGCAGGCGCTGCACACGTCGCTGGAGAAGACCCGGCTCGCGGGCCCCATCACCGTCGATTTCGCGGGCGGCACGCAGCACGTGGCGCTGGATCTGGCGGGCGGCGACATGCGTGCGCAAGCGAAGGCCGTGCTGGACGCCGCGCAAGTGGCCGTGGAGAACGCGCAGGTCTCGCTTGGCCGCTCGCGGCTGACGCTGGCGGGCACGCTCAGGCACGACGACGCGCAGTCGTTCGCTTTCAAGGGCAAGTTGGCGGAGTTTGATCCGGCGCGGCTCGCCAAGGTGGCCAAGGGCCGCATCAACGCCGACCTCGACGCACACGGCACGCTGGCCGAGCCCATTGACGCGGCCATCAAGTTTGCCGTGCGCGACAGCGACTACGCCGGGCTGCCGATGACGGGCGACGGCAACCTCCACGTGCGCATAGCGGGCGAGTCGATGCGCCTGCTGCCGAGCGACGCAAGGCTCGACGTGGCCGGCAACAAGGCGAGCCTGCACGGCAGCTTCGGCGCCGCGGGGGACCGCCTGCGCGTGGATGTCGATGCACCGCAGCTGGCGCGGCTGCAGTTCGGCGTCAGTGGTTCGCTCGCCCTGTCCGCCGATGTGTCGGGCACCTTGAAGCGGCCGCAGGCGGATGCCACGTTCCGCGCGAGCCAGCTCGCCTATCAGGGCAACCGGATCGACGCTGCCAGAGGCCGCGCCCAGATCCGCGACGGCATCGACGGCCCGCTGCTGTTTGAGCTCGCCGCACAGCGCGTCACGGGGCCGAGCATTTCGTTGCGCGAGGTGCGCGCCACGCTGGACGGCACGCGCCGTGCGCACCGTTTCCACGCCGATGCCGATGGCAACGTGCGCAACCAGCCGTTCAAGTTCGCGCTCGCCGGCGACGGCGCACTGACGCCCGGCAAGGACGGCGACGGCTGGGACGGCACGATCTCCACGCTGTCGGCGCAGGGCGCGCCCAACCTCCAGTTGACTGCCCCGGTGCGCGTTTCCGTCGGGCCCGGCCGCCTGCTGGTCGGGCGCGCCGATCTGACACTGGAGCAGACGCCCATCCGAATCGATCGCGTCGAATCCGTCCAGGGCCACGTGCGCAGCGCCGGCCGCTTCGATGGACTACACGTGGCACGGGTGCTCGAGCTCGCGCGCACGTGGACGGGCCAGACGCCGCCCGTGCGCAGCGATCTCGTCATCGACGGACAGTGGGACGTCGACCTCGGCGCCACTGCGATCGGTACGGCGCACATCGCCCGGCGCAGCGGCGATCTGTCGATCAACGCCGGACGCGGCTTCACGCCGCTGGGCTTGACCGAGGCCACCATCGACGCGCGCGGCGAGGGCATGCGGCTCGCCGTGCGCGGCAACGTGCAGTCCACGCGTGTCGGCAACCTCTATCTCGATGCCGGCGTGGGGCTCATGCGCGACGGAGGGCCGGGCGCGCTGGCATTGATGGCGCCCACGTCGCCGCTGTCCGGCGGCTTGACGATCAGCCTGCCGCATCTGAAGGGCATCGGCGATCTGCTTGGGCCCGACGTGGCCACCGACGGCCAGCTCGCGGCCAGCCTGACCTTTGCCGGCACGGTCGGCGCGCCCAAAGTCAGCGGCTTCCTGACCGGGCAGGACGTCGAGGTGGCCTTGTATGACCAGGGCATCCGGCTGACGGGCGGCGTGCTGCGCGTGGCGCTCGACCAGAACGTGGTCGACCTGCAGGACGTGGTCTTCCACGGCGGCGAAGGCACGGTGCGCGCGCAGGGCCGCGTGCAGCTGGGCGAGGCCAACCCGAACCTCGCGGGGTCCATCGTGGCCGACAGGCTGCAGCTGTTTGCCGATCCAGATCGCACGCTGGTGCTGTCGGGCCAGGCGCGGATCACCAACGACAATGACCGCGTGGCCATTACCGGCAAGTTCAAGGTCGACCGCGGCCTGTTCGACCTGCCCAAGGACGGCGCACCGAGCCTCGGCGATGACGTGGTGATCGTCCGGCGCGCCGATGCCGCCCGCAACCAGGCCGAACGCGGCGTGAAGCGCGAGGAGAAGCCAGCCGGCCGCTTCAGCCCCGTGGTCGATGTTGACGTCGACTTTGGCGACAACTTCCGCTTCAAGGGCGCCGGCGCAGACCTGTCGCTCGGCGGACAGATGCACGTGCACAGCGAGCCGCTGGTGCCGCTGCGCGGGACGGGCACGATCTTCGTCCGACAGGGCAGCACGTACGAGGCGTTCGGCCGCAAGCTCGCGATCGAGCAGGGTGTGCTGAACTTCATCGGGCCGATCAACAACCCGTCGTTCAACATCATCGCGATGCGGCGCAACCAGGAGGTCGAGGCCGGCGTGCAGGTGACGGGCACCGTGCGCCAGCCGCGCGTGAAGCTCGTCTCCGAGCCCAACGTCCCGGACGAAGACAAACTGTCATGGCTGATGTTCGGCTATAGCGCGTCCAACGCGGGCCTGGGCCAGCAGCAGGCCATGTCCGGCGCGGCGCTCGGCCTGCTGGGCAACGTGGCCGGCAAGAACGTGGCGCGGCGCTTCGGGCTCGACGAATTCTCGATCGGGCCATCCACGTCGGGCCTGACCGACCCGCAGGTGGTGAGCTTGGGCAAGGCAATTTCGGAGCGCATCACCGTGGGCTATGAGCAGAGCCTGTCGACAGCGGACTCCATCGTCAAACTGACGTGGCAATTCTCGCGACGGTGGTCGGTCGTGGCGCGCGGCGGCACGATCAACGGTGCGTCGGTCCTGTTCAACAAGCGTTGGTAATCGGATAGCCCGGCTGCCAGAATGGCGACGGGTACAGGTTTCGAACGAGGAGTTCCATGTCGCATCTTCGTCAACTCGCACAAGTGGGAGTCACCATGGGCATTCTGGCTTCATTGCTGGGGTTGTTCGGCTGCGATCAGCAGAAGGTCGACCAGGCAGTGGATCGCGTCGGCGATGCCGCCAAGCGCGCGTGGCAATCGGCCAAGCCCGACAACCTGCTGTTCAAAGGCATCGTGGCCGGGCAATCCACCGAGGACGATGTCAGGGCCACCGCCGGCCAGCCCGAGACGATCTGGGAGAACGAAGGCGGCACGCGGCAACTGGAGTATCCGCGCGGTCCGGAAGGGACTTCAACGTGGATGGTGACGATCGGGCCTGACGGGCACGTGCAGAAGATCGAGCAGGTGTTGACCGCCGAGAATTTTGGACGCGTCCAGGTGGGGCAGAGCAAGGATGACATTCGCCGGATGCTGGGCAAGCCGGGGAAGGTGGAGGTGTTTAAGCTGAAGCAGGAAGAGGTTTGGGGGTATCGGTGGATGGAAAGCGCGACTGAACGGGCTTTCTTCAATGTGCACTTTGGGGTGGATGGGCGTGTTACGACGACTTCGCGGAGTGATGATCGGTTGAATGGGGGGTAGGGTTTTTGGCTCTGGTTTTTTTGTGGTGCATCCCTTGTTTCATCCCCTGGCGGGGCTGACTCACTTTCTTTGGTCTTGCCCAAAGAAAGTAAGCAAAGAAATGCG